>OLGY01000422.1_pt1 | contig 29974 bp, 26 predicted proteins | sample 1605951 | NCBI WGS metagenome assembly OLGY01 (sample SAMN03283280) | human gut metagenome | biome: human-associated habitat; material: feces | host: Homo sapiens | place: Peru | collected 2012
CTGTGCACTAATTCTTAGTGCGACAGCCCCTTTAAAGTTAATGCAGGTGGCGGGACTTGAACCCGCACGATGTTGCCACCGTCAGATTTTGAGTCTGATGCGTCTGCCATTCCGCCACACCTGCTTTGCAATTAATGCAGAAAATATTTTATCATTTTAACCAAAACTTGTCAATGAATTTTAAATATTTTGCGGTATTTTAAAATTTTAAAATTATAAAATATTAGGCTATAGACTATTTTTTGTAGAAATCTGTAAATATATTCAGGTTTGAATGGAATTAATAAGGTTTAAATCGTGATAGGGTTATTTTTATATAAAGACTTGACGATACAACAAATTTGTTGTATTATGTAGAAAATAAAATAAATAATTAATAAAAGGAGAACATACATATGAATAGAAGTTTTATAGAAGTACCAATGTTTACTCGAAAATGGCACGAATTAGGTTTGACAGATGAAAATTTAAGAGATTTACAGAATATACTATTAAAAGATTCGAAATATGGAGATAATATACAGGGAACAGGCGGTCTAAGAAAAATACGTGTGCCGATGGATAATAAAGGTAAGGGAAAAAGAAGTGGAGCAAGGGTTCTATATGTTGATATAGAATTAAAAGAGAAAATATATTTTATTAATGTATATAGTAAAGATGAAAAGACGGATTTAACACCTGATGAAAAGAAAGCTTTTAAGGCAGCAATAAAAATTTTGAAGGAGGAATAGCTATGAGTAAAATGTTTGAAGATACAATGCAAGGTTTATTAGAAGCCATTGAAATAGAAAAAGGTAAAATGCCATTAACAGAAAGAGAGAATATGGCAGCACCAACTTTTTATGTAGCAGAAAATGATAAGGAACTCATAGATAGAATTATAGAAATTCGAAAAAATGAGAATATTTCACAGTCTGAATTGGCGAGAATGACGGGTAATTCTCAACAGACAATATCACGATTTGAACAAAAAACACATAATGCTTCAATGTATTTATTTTCAAATATTATAAATGCATTAGGATATGAAGTACAAATTGTTAAAAAGAAATCATTATAATTAAAATAAATATATAATATTGTTATAGCATCTAACAGAATTAATGATAAATAATCTGACGTAGACAGGTTAATATTATGAAAATTGTTAGGTGCTATTTATTTTTGCAAAAAAATAAATAGAAAAAAATTTAGAAAACTAAAGATATATTATAACTATGTTTAGATATATAAACTAAAGTGCTATAATATTATATGAAAATAGATGTGAAAATGAAAACACCTGCCTCTCGGCACAGGATAATTATAAATTACTATTAGATTATTTTGAAATTCCATATAACGCATAGATACTAAATTAATCCTTTATAAATCATTAGAAATTTGGTATATTATTAGTGTTGCATATTAATAATTATATTAATTATCCGGAACGGAGAATGACTATGAAATGTGAAGAATTTAACAGGTTACTTCCTAAATTTATAGATGATACATTAGAAAGTGAATATTATGATGAATTTGTGAATCATGCCAAAGAATGTTATGATTGCAGAGATGAATTAGAGATACACTATATGATAAGAGTAGGTCTTGAGAGAATCGAAAATGATTCAGGCAAATCGTTTGACATACGAGGAGAATTAGAAAATCGTCTGTCGGAATATGAGAACAGGGCAGATTTGATATTTAAAAGAAATGTATATAAAAATGTTATTGTTGCCCTGGCAGAAATTTGTGCATTAGCAGTTAGTATAATACAAATAATAAAGCTTATATAAAGTAATTTATAAAATATTAATTATAAAAAATGCAGAGTTTATTTTAAATTATATAAAATATTAATTATAAAAAATGTAGAGTTTATTTTAAATTATATAAAATATATGTTGTAAATGCATTATTTAACATTGTATGTTTATGATGCGGAAATGAGGAAAAAGTGGAAAAAAAATTAGTATTAATAGATGGACACAGTATTTTAAACAGAGCATTTTATGGAGTTCCGGATTTAACTAATTCAGCAGGACTTCATACTAATGCTGTTTATGGTTTTCTTAATATAATGTTTAAGATACTTGAGGAGGAGAATCCTACCAATCTTGCAGTGGCATTTGATGTTAAGCAGCCGACATTCAGACATATAATGTATGCAGAGTACAAAGGAACAAGAAAACCAATGCCAGAAGAATTAAGAGAACAGGTGCCTCTTATTAAAGAAGTTTTACAGGCTATGAATATACGAATTGTGGAACTGCCGGGCTATGAAGCTGATGATGTACTTGGTACATTAGCAAAACGTGGCGAGAAAGAGAATATGTCAGTAAGTGTTATTACAGGTGATAGAGATTTACTTCAGCTTGCTACAGATAAAATTTTAATCCGTATTCCAAAGACTAAGAAAGGTACTACGGAAGTTGAGAACTATTATGACAAGCAGGTAGAGGAAAAATATCAGGTAACACCGATAGAATTTATAGATGTGAAGGCACTTATGGGTGATACAGCAGATAATATACCCGGTGTGCCATCAGTCGGCGAGAAAACAGCCACATCGTTAATAGTCCAGTATCATTCGGTTGAGAATCTGTATAAACATATAGATGAGATTACTAAGAAGAAATTAAAAGAGAATTTAGAGAATAACAAAGATAAAGCATTTATGAGTAAAACTCTTGCTACGATTAATATAGAATCTCCTGTTGAACTTGATTTTGCAGAAACAGAACTTGATAATATCTTCACTGAAAAAGCATATGAAATCATGAAGAAATTAGAATTCAAAAGTATTATCAGTAAATTCGATAAAAATATTAAAGATTCAGATAATTCTGATATAAAAATCGAAGGAAAACTTATAGAAGATTATGATGAAGCAGGAAAAATATTTAAGAAGGCAGATAAAGCCTATGATATCGGTCTTAATATAAGCGGAGATGATGAAAGCAAAGAAATTACTGCGTTATCCATTGCATTTTCAGCAGAGGAGATCTATGTTATTAAGAAACAGTGGTTTATTAATGATGATTACCTTAAGGAAAATCTTAAGAAGCTTTTTATGGGCAATAAGGTAAGAATTAGTCTTATTAATCTTAAGAGACACCTTAAATATATTGATAATGATGAATTTAATTCAGATAAGATATTTGACAATGAGATTGCGGCTTATCTTATGAATCCTCTTAAAGATACTTATAATTATGATGATATTGCAAGAGATTACTTAAATATGACATTACCATCAAAAAGTGAGTTATTAGGTAAAGATACATTTGATAAAGCTATCAGTGAACAGACAGAAAACTTTATAAAATACAGTTCATACAGTGCAGCAGTCCCTTTTATGTCAAAGGACATTCTTGAAGTTGAATTAAAGAACAGCGGGCAGTTAGAACTATTTAATAATATAGAGATGCCTTTAATATATGCTCTTAACCGTATGGAGAATGAGGGTATAATGATAGAAAGAGATGAATTAGCGGCATATGGTAAAGTTCTAGGTGAAAAAATCGTTAAGTTAGAGAAAGATATTTATGAAGAAGTCGGTACTGAATTCAATATTAATTCACCTAAGCAGCTTGGAGAGATATTATTTGTTAAAATGGGAATTGAGGGTGGCAAGAAGACGAAAACCGGATATTCCACATCAGCAGAGGTATTAGAAAAATTAGCACCTGATTATCCCGTGGTTAATAAGATACTAGAATACAGACAATTAACTAAATTAAAGTCAACCTATGCAGATGGACTGGCGAATTATATTAGAAGTGATGGTAGAATACATGGTAAGTTTAACCAGACTATTACTGCGACAGGAAGAATAAGCAGCACAGAGCCTAATCTTCAGAACATTCCAATCCGAATGGATATGGGCAAGAAATTCAGAAGAGTGTTTGTACCTAAGGAGGGTTGTGTGTTCATTGATGCGGACTATTCACAGATAGAATTAAGGGTGCTTGCACATATTTCAAATGATGAAAATCTTATAGAAGCATATAAATCAGCACAGGATATTCATAGAATTACTGCATCTAAGGTATTTAATACGCCATTAGAAGAAGTTACAGATACACAGAGAAGTAACGCTAAGGCAGTTAACTTTGGTATTGTTTACGGAATAAGTTCATTTGGACTTAGTCAGGACCTTAGCATTTCAAGAAAACAAGCAAAAGAATATATAGAACAGTATTTTGTGACATATCCAAAGATTAAGGAATTTCTTGATAAAACCGTAGCCGATGCAAAGAAAAATGGTTATGTAACAACACTTTCAGGTAGAAGAAGACCAATTCCTGAACTTAAATCAAGCAACTTTATGCAGAGGTCTTTTAGTGAACGAATAGCTATGAATTCGCCTATTCAGGGAACCGCTGCAGATATAATTAAGATTGCAATGATAAATGTTGACAGAGAATTATTAGACAGAAAGTTAAAGTCAAGAATTGTGCTTCAGGTTCATGATGAACTGTTAGTTGAGACATATGAGGACGAAATCGAAGAAGTTAAGAATATACTTGAAGACAAAATGAAGAATGCCATGCAGCTTCGTGTTAATATGGAAATAGGCCTTGGAATTGGTAAAAACTGGCTAGAAGCACATTAATATACTAATGTATTTAGAAATGAGGATTAAAATGATAATTGGAATAACCGGAGGAATAGGAACCGGAAAATCAACAGTTTTAAAGATACTTAATGAGAAGTTTGGATTCTCTATATTTGAAGCAGATAAAATTGCACATGAACTTATGAGTAAGGGCAATGCAGTATATGATAGAATTGTCAATGAATTTGGAAATGATATACTTAAGAGTGATGGCGAAATAGACAGAAAAGTAATGTCAAGTCTGGTATTTAATAATAAAAGCCGGTTAGAAACGATTAATAATATAGTTCATCCGGCAGTGATTGATGAAATTAAGAATAGGATTGAAAGAGAGAATAAGTTAAACGGAACAGATAAGTTTGTTGTCGAGGCTGCATTACTTATTGAATCAGGCTGTAGTAAGATATGTGATAAAATCTGGTACATTTATTCAGATGATTCAACAAGAATTGAAAGACTTAAATCAGGGCGTGGAATGGAAGAAGATGCTATTAAGGCTGTTATAAAGAATCAGCTTAATTATGAAGATTTTGAAGATAAAACAGATGCAATGATTGATAATAGTTTTTCGATTGATAATACGATTAGCCAGATAGAAAAATTACTAGAGTTTTAGGTGGATTTATGATAATATAGATATGATATAATACCATTTAGTTGGAGGATTACAATGTCAGAAAGCAATATTAATATTAATAAAAAGAATTTAGTTTTCGGACTTGATATAGGTACAAGAAGTATTGTAGGTTCAGTAGGTTATCTTGAAAGCAATAATAAGTTTAATGTCGTTGCACATTATTCTAAAGAGCATGAGACAAGATCGATGATGGATGGGCAGATTCATGATATATCCAAGGTGTCTGATACTATTTCCAAGGTTAAGAAAGAGTTAGAGATACAGCTTAATATGCCTTTGAAAGATGTATGTATTGCGGCAGCCGGACGAGTTCTTAGAACCATTACCGTACATATTGATTATGAACTTCCACAGGAAGGACCTGTTACAAGTGAACAGATTTATTCATTAGATTCCATGGGAGTCGAGAAAGCCTACGAGATAATAAGAGAAAATGAACATGAGATTAAATTCTACTGTGTCGGATATACAGTAATTAAGTATTATCTTAATGATTTTGCGATTATTAATCTTGAGGGACATAAGGCTAAGAAGATATCAGCCGATGTACTGGCTACATTTTTACCAGAGGACGTAGTAGATGGTCTGTATGCAGCAGTCGAAAATGCAGACTTAAATATTGCAAATCTTACTTTAGAGCCTATAGCAGCTATCAATATAGCGATTCCTGAAAAATTCAGATTATTAAATATTGCATTAGTTGACGTTGGTGCAGGTACAAGTGATATTTCTATTACTAAAGACGGAAGCATAGTTGCTTACGGAATGATTCCAAGAGCAGGAGATGAGATTACAGAGAGTCTGGTTTCAAAATATCTCGTTGATTTTAATACTGCCGAGAAGATAAAGCGTGGTTCGCTGATGAAGAGACAGATTAATTTCAAAGATATTATGGGACTTAAGCAGAAGATAGCACCTGATGAAGTAAAAAAAGCATATAGCAGTGTTGTAGAGTCAATAACAAAGGAAATAGCCAATAAGATACTAGAGTTAAATGGCGGCAAGAGTGTAAGTGCAGTGTTCGTCGTAGGAGGCGGTGGAAAAGCAGCAGGTTTTACAGAAAATCTTGCTAAATATCTTGATATCCCAAATGAACGAGTTGCATTAAGAGGTGAAGAAGTTCTTACGGAAGTTAATTTTATGCAGGAGGGTATTAAGAAAGATCCACTTCTTGTTACACCTATCGGTATCTGTATGAGTTATTATGACCATAAGAATAATTTCATATTCATTAATGTTAATAATGAAAGAATTAAACTTTATGATAATGATAAACTTACGGTAATAGATGCTGCCATGCAAATAGGTTTTCCGAATGACGGATTATTTCCAAGACGTGGAGAAGCTCTTGAATTCACAATTAATGGTGAGAAACGCCTGGTAAGAGGCGTAATTGGTGAACCGGCGGTAATAACCATTAATGGCGAAGAAGCTAATATTAATTCTAAGATAGCTAAGAATGATAATATTGTAATTGAGGAATCTACATATGGTAAACCAGCAAGCCAGAATATAGAAGGGCTTCCTGAATATAAACAGACGATGAGGTTTATAGTTAACGGACAGGCAATAGATTGTCCAAGATTTGTTGAAGTAAATGGTGAACTTAAGTCTGGAGATTATAACATCTGTCAGGGAGATAAGATAGAGATTCTTAATTATTATACATTAGGACAGGTTCTTAAATTTATGGATATAGATTTCAATAAGAAGCGTGTTAAGGTTAATAATAAGATTTCTAATGAAGATGAGAAAGTATATGAGAACTTCAGCATAGATTTTGAAGATGATGAATATGAACCTGAATATAGGGAAGATGAAGAAGATTACGAAGAAGATTATAAAGATAATCAGATAGTTGAGATTTTAGAGAACGATTTTGAATATAATAAAACAGTTAATGAAAATACAACTGCTAATATGATAATTACAGTAAATGGAACTGTTGTGGTATTAAAGAATAAGAAACAATATATCTTCGTTGATATATTGGATTTTTATCATTTTGATACAAGTGTGGCAGGGGGAAAAGAACTGGTAACCACTATAAACGGAATTAAATGTGATTTTACAAGTAAGTTAAAAGATGGAGATGTTATAGAAATTTATTGGAGGAATTAAATTGCTTAACGAAGAAGAACTCTTAATTGTTAAAAAAAGGTCATCACTCTTTAATATGATATTAGTTGTAGGACTTTGCATATATCATCTTATATTCTATACATTTAATGAAGATGTTGCGAAGATAAATATATATATTTTTCTTTCATTTGCATTATTATTTATGTTGGAATTTGTGCTTGGAAAATATGATTTCTTTAAATCAGGCTTCCTGTATATAATTATAAAGATGTTAGAGTTGAGCCTGACTGTGATAATTGTGTTTAATGCAAGAAATTTTATGATTAACAGTATAATTTATGTTATGTTATATTGCTTAATTGCTTTGCAGTTATTTGTTACATATGATGTTACTGAGATTTATTCTAAGATTGAGGCGATATTTTTAAGCAGTCTGCCAATGCTAGGAGTAACATTATTTGAGATTATATTTAATGGAATAAATAATTTCTATATATTTGTATTTATGGCATTTATTATAATTATATATTTTTGTGAGTATGTAGCATTAGATATTCAGGCAGAAGTTTTAAATAAATTATATATTAAAATCAATTGCCTTAATGGAATCGCCACAGTTAACAGAGAAGAAAATGATAGTATGAAAGTCACACAGGCAAAGCTATTACATGCGAATAAACAACTGAGTATACAGAGATTTAAACTTCAGGAGGCTAATGAACAAATTATAAGGAGCAGTGAGGAGACTCAACTTCAGAATTATATAATGAAGAATTTCACGAGTTCGTTAGATATTGATAAGATGCTTAAGATTACCATAGATGCGATTATGGATGGATTGAAGTGTGATCTTGTAAGTATAGGCATAGTAAGCAATGAACCAAATGAAGATATGAATGTTATTACACATTCTGAATATACAAAAGAAAGTGGCATTAACAAAGAAATTATTAAGGAAATTGAAAGCATAAGATGTATAAAAGAGTGTCATAATCATAATATTGTTATTGAGATATCTAATTATGCAAGTGTTAAATATGAATATATAGCAGGCAGTACAATAAAATCATTAATAGTTATTCCGGCAACAATTAATGAAAATGCATACTGTGTATATACATTTGGCAGTTGTAAGAATGAATTTTTTGAGAAAAACAAAGACTTCATTCAAAATCTCAGTAACCAGATTACACTTTCAATCACTAATTTGCTTTTATATATGAAGATGCATACAATGGCGATAAAAGATCCACTTACCAATATCTATAATAGAAGACACTTTAATGTAATGTCGGATACATTTAAGAAAAATTATATTGATAAAAATAGAAAAATTTCAGTTGTTTTATTTGATATTGATAAATTTAAAAATATTAATGATACATATGGACACGTTTTTGGTGATGAGGTAATTAGTTTTTGCGGCAAAATTGCAAATAAATATGCTAAAATATATGATGGCTTTCCAGTAAGGTACGGTGGAGAAGAGTTTGTTATTGTATATACTGATAAAGATTCTGAAGAGGTCAGACAAATATGTGAAGAATTGCAAAATGAAATTAAGACAAAAAAATTTGAATATGAAAATAAAGAAATATTTATTAATATAAGTATTGGTATTGCAACATATCCTACATATTGTTCGGAATTTGAAGAATTAGTTAATGCTGCTGATAGTGCAATGTATTGTTCTAAGAAGAATGGTCGAGGAAGTATTACGGTTTATGCAGGTATGTGATTTAGAAAGGGAATGGTTGTTTAAATGGAAATACAATTATGGAGAGAATTACTAGAACCATATCAGTTAGCTGTTGATGAACTGATGGTTAAGTTTGAATATTTAATTAAGGCATACAGAAATGCAGGGAAATATTCACCTATAGAAGAGGTCAATGGAAGAGTTAAGAAGATATCAAGTATTCTTGAGAAGATGCAGAAGAAGAAGATTCAATTTGAAGATATAGAAAAAAAGATTGAGGACATTGCAGGAATAAGAATTATATGTCAGTTTGTTGAGGATATATATACTGTTGTAGACATTATTAAGAACAGAAGTGATATGACTGTTAAGGCTGAAAAGGATTATATCAATAATACAAAGCCAAGTGGATACAGAAGTTATCATCTTATAGTATACTATGATGTAATGACGCTTACGGGAACAAAACGCATTAATGTGGAGATACAGATTAGAACACTTGCAATGAATTTCTGGGCTACTATAGAACATTCATTACAGTATAAATATCGACAGAATATGCCACCACATATAAGAGAAAGACTTAGTGGTGCAGCAGCTGCGGTAATAGCTTTAGATAAAGAGATGTCGTCTGTGCGAAGTGAGATTATGGACTCACAGAATTCATTCCAGATTAAAGCACATGTGGTTGCAGTGATTCTTAACACAATCCAGAATCTGTATAATGTTGCAAATAAGCGTGAAATAGTTAAGATTCAAGACGAATTCTATAAGATTTATAAACTTGATGATATTGATGTGTTAGAGAAGTTCAGTAAGGAATTAGATATAATTGCTGAGGGATACAGAGCACAGGGAATGGAAAATTATGAGTAAAGTAATAAGACTTGACAAATTTCTTTCAGAAATGGGAATTGCATCTAGAAAAGAGACTAAAGAATATGTTAAAAAAAAGCGAATAAAGGTCAATGATACAATAGTTAAAGCATCAGATTATAAGATAGATGTACAGAAAGATATAGTTACATTTGATGGAAGAACCATAGCATACGAACAGTTTGAATATTATATGTTAAACAAGCCGGCAGGAGTAGTGTCGGCTACTGTTGATAATAACGATAGAACAGTTATTGACTTGATAGACAGCGAACGGAAAAAAGACTTATTTCCCGTCGGAAGACTTGATAAGGATACAGTTGGATTGCTTATTATAACAAATGATGGCAAGTTAGCACACAGCCTTTTATCCCCTGTAAAACATATAGACAAAAAATATTTTGCAAGGGTAGAGGGCATTATAACTGAAGAACATATTAAAAGATTTAAAGAGGGACTGAAGTTAAAAGATGGTACATTAACAAAACCTGCTCAATTAGAAATAATTAAATTAGGTAATAAAGGATTGGATAATTCTAAATTAGAAAATGAAAAATCAAATAATATATCTGATGTTGAGATAACTATATGTGAGGGAAAATATCATCAGATAAAGAGAATGATTGCGTGTATCGGAGGAAAAGTAATCTATCTTAAAAGGTTGTCAATGGGAAGGTTAGAACTTGATGAAAACCTGCATGAAGGCGAATATAGAAGACTTACAGAAGACGAAATTAAATGTCTGCGAAATGGAGAATAGTTAGAAAAGTAATACTGATGCGATTACTTTTCTAACAGCTAATTGCTTTCGTAAGAAGCAATTAGCGTTTATCGCAGAGCTGAATTTGAGATTCAGCTCGCGGTTCCTCCGACATAAATGTCTATGGAAATGGAGAACAGTATGATTAAAGATTTTTTGCCAATATCTAAAGAAGATATGATTAAAAGAGGCTGGGAGGAGGTAGATTTTGCATTTGTAATAGGTGATGCGTATGTAGATCACCCCTCATTTGGACATGCTATTATAAGTAGAGTATTAGAAGCAAATGGATATAAGGTAGGTATTATATCCCAACCAGATTGGAGAGATAAGAATAGTATTAATACATTTGGAAGACCACGTTTAGGCTTTCTGGTTATGAGTGGAAATATGGATTCAATGGTTAATCATTATTCCGTATCTAAGAAAAGACGTGCAACAGATGCATTCACTCCGGGTGGTCTTATGGGTAAAAGACCTGATTATGCGACAGTTGTATACTCTAATCTGATAAGACAGACATATAAAGATGTACCTATAATAATCGGTGGAATTGAGGCATCATTAAGGAGACTTGGACATTATGATTACTGGTCTAATAAAGTAAAACGTTCAATTTTAATGGATAGTGGTGCTGACCTGATATCTTATGGAATGGGTGAAAAATCTATTGTTGAAATTGCAGATGCATTAAATGCGGGAATAAATGTAAAAGATATTACATTTATAGAAGGAACTGTCTATAAAACTCAGACTCTTGAGAATATATATGATTATATTAAGCTGCCATCTTTTGCAGAAATAAAGGCATCTAAAGAAACCTATGCGAGAAGTTTTTATGTTCAATATTGTAATACAGATCCATTTGTGGCAAAAAAGCTTGTAGAAGAGTATAACGATGGAATTTATGTAGTACAGAATACTCCTGCTAAGCCACTTAGTCAGCCGGAAATGGACAGGGTATATGCACTTAATTACATGAGAAACTATCATCCGTCTTATGAAGAAGCTGGTGGTGTACCGGCAATAAGTGAAGTAAAATTCAGCCTTGTAAGCAACAGAGGGTGCTTTGGTGGCTGCAGCTTTTGTGCATTAACGTTTCATCAGGGAAGAATCATACAGACTAGAAGTCACGAATCAATTATAAATGAAGCAAAACAGATAATATGGGATAAAGATTTTAAAGGATATATTCATGATGTAGGTGGTCCTACAGCTAATTTCAGACATACTTCATGCAATAAACAGCTAACTAAGGGTGTCTGTCCTAATAAGCAGTGTTTATTTCCTAAACCATGTAAGAATCTGATAGTAGACCATTCGGATTATCTTAAGTTACTAAGGAAATTACGTGAACTACCGAAGGTCAAGAAAGTATTTATACGTTCAGGAATTAGATTTGATTATCTTATGTGTGATTCTGATGATACATTTATGAGAGAAATGGTAGAACATCACATAAGCGGACAGCTTAAGGTTGCACCAGAACATATATCTGATAATGTATTGCAGATGATGGGTAAGCCTGAAAATGCGGTATATGAGAAGTTTATTAATAAATATAAGAAATTAAATGAAAAGATGGGAAAAAAGCAGTTCGTTGTACCATATCTTATGTCATCACATCCGGGTTCGAAATTAGAGGATGCAATTGCATTAGCAGAATATTTGAGAGATTTAGGATATATGCCTGAACAGGTACAGGATTTCTATCCTACACCATCAACTATATCTACGTGTATGTACTACACAGGTTTAGACCCACGTACAATGAAACCTGTATATGTTCCTATTAATCCTCATGAGAAAGCTATGCAAAGAGCATTGATTCAATATCGTAATCCTAAGAATTATGATTTAGTGCATGAGGCATTAGTTAAAGCTGGAAGAACAGATTTGATAGGCTTTGATAAAAATTGTCTTATAAGACCTAGAAAAAATTATGGTTCAAGCATAAGCAATGATAGAAGGAACAACAAAAATACAATAAATAATGTGTCAAATAAGAATAAAAACAAGAAAAAAACTATAAGAAACGTTCATAAAAATAAACATAATTAAATGTCTGCAGAAATGGAAGTGATAATATGAAAAATATAGCAATTGTAACAGGTGCATCTTCAGGAATGGGAAGAGAATTTGCACTAAAGATTGATAGAATGTTTAAAAATATAGATGAAATATGGATTATAGCAAGGAGACTTGACAGGCTTGAAGAATTAAGAGACAGTATTAATAAACCGTGTATAATTGTATGTGAAGATATTACTGATTCGGGTTTTAATATCAGGTTTAATAAGATGCTAAAGCAGGAAAATGTGGGCGTTAAGTTACTTGTTAATTGTGCTGGATATGGAATAATAGGAAATTTTGGAGAAGCAGCACATGATGTAACAGTCGGAATGGTTAATACTAACTGTGCAGGACTTACATCAGTTACATATATGGTGCTTCCGTATATGGTTAAAAACAGTCGTATAATAAATCTGGCATCATCTTCAGCATTTTTACCACAACCTGGTTTCGGGGTTTATGCGGCATCTAAAGCATATGTATTAAGCTTTTCAAGAGCATTAAGATGTGAAGTTAAGAACAGAGATATATCAGTAACTGCAGTATGTCCGGGACCTGTTGCGACAGATTTCTTCTCTATTGCAGAGGGTGAACACAAACGAGCCTGGTTCAAAGATTTATTTATGGTAAATGCCTCTGATGTAGTTGATAAAGCAATAAAAGATTCAATTGAAAAAAAGGAAATATCTATTTACGGAATACCAATGAAGTTATTATATCTTCTTACGAAGATTGTTCCACACAGAATAATTCTTAATATATACAGTGCAACATTAAAATAGAAAAGGTGACAGAAATTGAAGAATAAGAACAAAATTGAAAAAGGTAATTATGGATATATTAATAAGAACAAATTAAAACAGCTTGGTATGACATTACTTCTGTTAGCTATAGTATTAATTATTTTTTATACAGGAATAATAAGATATCATCATACTAAAAGCATATTTACAGTATTAGCTGCCGTATCGGCTATTCCGGCTGCTAAATATGGTGTGGCTTATTTAGTAATGTTTCCATACAAAACAGGAGATGCAGAAAAATATAAGAAGATATCAGCTTATAAAAATGTGAAAATATTAAGTGATTTATTAATTTCATCACCTGAGAAAATATATAATATAGAATTAGCGGCAGTAAGAGATAATTCGGTATATTGCTATTCACCAATTGATAAATACGATAATGTGGTTATAGAGAAATATGTAAGAAGTTTCCTGGAAACAGAATGTAAGGTATCTGCTGTAAAAGTATTTAAAGATTTTATACAATTTAAGAAAAGTGTTGAAATACTTGATAAAAATGAACAGGGTAAATATGATAAGCGAATAGGTGAATTAATGACAGTATATTCAATGTAATATCAAAGGTAAAGAATAAAAAATAATTAAAAGTAATTATTTAAGAAAATATAAATATATGTAAACAAATTAATAAACTCTGTAATACAATTAAGAATATGTGTCAAATAGCGAGGAAAATATGCGTGAAATTAAGATAAATAGTAACGAAGCTAATCAAAGAGTCGATAAATTTCTAAGTAAATATTTAGACAAGGCTAACAAAAGTTTTATATATAAAATGTTGAGAAAGAAAAATATTACACTTAATAATAAAAAGTCTGATGGAAGCGAGAAGCTAAATGAGGGCGATATTATTAAGATATTTTTTACAGAAGAGACTTTAGAAAAATTTTCATCGAAACCAGATAAGAATAACATTATAAGCAGTATGCAGAAAGTGTCAAAAATTGATGTGCATAATATTATATATGAAGATGATAACCTCATATTATATAATAAGCCGGCAGGAGAATTATCACAGAAAGCCGAAGTAAATGATATGAGTGTTAATGAACAGTTAATCAGATATATGCTTGATAATAATGAGATTAAAGAGTCAGAATTTAAAACATTTAAGCCTTCTGTATGCAACCGCTTAGACAGAAATACAAGTGGTATGCTGATATTTGGAAAATCTATGGCAGGACTTCAGACGATGGCAGAACTATTAAGAAACAGGGATATGCATAAATATTACCTGTGTATTGTAAGGGGAATTATTACTAAAGAGGAAGAGATAACAGGATATCTTACTAAAGACAGGAAGAATAATAAAGTAAAAATTGTTAAAGATAATATAGATTCTAAAGGTGAATATATCCGTACAAAATATATTCCAATCTGCAATAATAAGGAATATACCTTATTAAAGGTTTTACTTATAACAGGAAAGACACACCAGATAAGAGCACATTTATCAAGTATTGGACATTCAATTATAGGAGATGTAAAATATGGTGAGCAGTCGGTTAATTCGTATTTTAAAAGGGAATATGGACTTAAATATCAGTTATTACATTCTTATGAATTACAATTTGACAATGTAGATGGTGCTTTATCATATTTAAGCAACAAGAAATTTACTGCACCGCTTAGCGATAGGTTTATACAGATTATAAATGGAGAAAAGTTAAATGGGAACTTGGAACAGTAGAGGATTAAGAGGCTCTACATTAGAAGATTTGATTAATGTTACTAATGAGAAATATAGAGAGAAAGGAATCGGATTAATCCAGAAGATTCCTACACCTATTAAGCCTGTTGCGATGGACAAGGAATCAAGACATATAACGTTAGCATATTTTGAGCAGAGAAGTACCGTAGATTATATAGGCGTGGTACAGGGAGTTCCTGTATGCTTTGACGCAAAGGAATGTAATACGGAAACATTTCCTATACATAACATTCATAAACATCAGGTAGAATTTATGAAAGAATTTGAGAAACAAAATGGTGTGGCATTTCTGATAATATATTATACCGGAATAAATGAGATATATTATCTGCCATTTGATAAAGTTTTAGAATTCTATGAGAGAAGTGAAAATGGTGGTAGAAAAAGCTTTAGATTTGAAGAGATTGACAAGGCATACAGAATAAGAACCAATGGTGGTGTTCCGGTACATTATTTAGAAGCATTATCAAGAGATTTATCAAATAGAGATTGACAGTTTAAGGTTATTAAAGTATAATCTGAAACGATTAATAAATTAACGTTGTAACGAATTAACACTTTACAACACTAAAGTAATTATAATCTATTTTAATTTACATCTTAATTAGGTTATAGACATTATAATTAAGATTAAAAGATTCATTACGTTTATAAGGATTATTGTATTTGTAATCTTAGCGAATATTTATATATGGAGGAAACAAAGAAATTATGAATAGTAAATTATTACATACACCTGTAGGAGTTAGGGATATATATAATGATGAATGTTATGATAAATTATTAATCCAGAACAGAATTCATAAGATTTTTAAGGAATACGGATATAGTGATATCCAGACACCAACATTTGAATTTTTCGACATTTTCAATAAAGAAAGAGGAAGTGTTGCATCGAAGAATATGTATAAGTTTTTTGACAGAGAGGGTAACACATTGGTCTTAAGACCTGATATGACACCATCTATAGCAAGGGCTTCAGCTAAATATTTTATGGATGAGGAGATGCCCATTAGATTATGTTATGTTGGCAATGCATTTATCAATAATTCGGAATATCAGGGCAAACTTAAAGAATTTACACAGATTGGTTCGGAATTATTAGGTGACAATACTTCAGATGCAGATGCAGAAGTTATTGCAATGGTTATAGAATCATTATTAAAGGCAGGTCTTACTGAATTTCAGATTGAAATAGGTCAGCCTGAATTCTTTAAAGGAATAGTTGAAAAAGCAGGACTTGATACAGATACAATTGAAGAACTCAGGGAATTACTAGAGAATAAGAAATATTTCGGAGTGGAAGATGTATTAGAGAAAGCTAATGTTCCACAAGAAGATAGAGAGGTATTTCTTAAGTTTCAGGAATTTGCGGGTTCTATTGAGATGATAAAATTAGCAAAGACATTAAATATAAATGATAAATCTAAGGCAGCATTAGAAAGACTTGAAAAATTATATTCTATTTTAGTTATATACGGTTATGAAAAATATATTTCATTTGACTTATCAATGCTTAATATGTACCAGTATTATACAGGCATAGTATTTAAGGGATATACATATGGAACCGGTGATGCGATTGTTACTGGTGGCAGATATGACAATCTCTTAGGTCAGTTTGGAAAAGATTTTGCAGCCATAGGTTTTGCAGTTAACTTAGACCAGTTAATGGTTGCACTTGAGAGACAGCATATTAAATTAGGTGAGAGAGACAATAAGAAGATGATTTTATATGGCGTTGAGAACCAGAGAGAGGCAATTAATTATACAAAAACATTGAGAAGTGAAAATGAGTGTGTTATGATGGTTAGAAAGCGTTCTAATCATCAGATGGAGGATTATATTTCTTATGCAAAGAGAAGTAATGTATCCGAAATTATAATCATAGACGGAAATGGAATTGAGAAAAAGGAGATTAACTAAGATGAGATACTTAACATTTGCATTAGCAAAGGGAAGACTGGCAAAGAAATCTCTTGAAATGTTTGAAAAAATCGGAATTACCTGTGAAGAGATGAAAGATGAGAAAACCAGAAAGCTTATATTCGTTAATGAAGAATTAAAACTTAAGTTCTTTCTTGCAAAAGCAGGAGATGTTCCTACATATGTAGAATATGGTGCAGCTGATATAGGTGTAGTTGGTAAGGATACAATTCTAGAAGAGGGCAGAAAGCTTTATGAGGTTATGGATTTAGGTTTTGGAAAATGCAAGATGTGTGTATGTGGTCCTGAATCAGCAAAAGAACTTCTTAAGCACCATGAGATGATAAGGGTTGCAAGTAAATACCCTAACATTGCCAAGGATTATTTCTATAATAAGAAACATCAGACAGTTGAGATTATTAAACTTAACGGTTCTGTTGAACTAGCTCCTATTGTTAATCTCTCTGAAGTAATCGTAGATATTGTAGAAACAGGTTCTACATTACGCGAAAATGGTCTTGGTGTATTAGAAGAGATTTGTCCACTATCAGCAAGAATGGTTGTTAATCAGGTAAGTATGAAGATGGAAAATGAAAGAATTAATAAATTACTTTCAGATTTAAAAACAGTAATATAAAACGGACATTATAGAAAAATAGATTGTTGCAAAAGAGGCAGTTAAAGATTTATAATGCTGATAGCTGATAAGATAGCAGCAGATATGGAGGCAGAAATGAGAACTATAAAATTAGATGAAGAATCAAAAAAGAATATACTTGATAATTTATTAAAGAGAAGTCCTAATAATTATGGTAAATTTTCGGATAGTGTTAATGCTATATTAGAAGATGTTAAAGCAAGAAGAGATGAAGCAATATTTGAATATACGAAGAAATTTGATGGTGCCGATATTAATGCTGATAATATCATAGTTACAAAAGAAGAGATAGAAGAAGCATATAAGGAAGTTGAGAAAACAGGACTTGTTGAAATTATAAGAAAAGCCCTTGTAAATATAAGAGATTACCATCAGAAACAGAAACAGTATAGCTGGTTTGACAGTAAGCCTGACGGAAGTATCTTAGGTCAGAAAGTAACTCCACTTGAGAAAGTCGGGGTATATGTACCTGGTGGTAAAGCAGCATATCCATCATCAGTTCTTATGAATATCATACCTGCTAAAGTCGCAGGAGTGGACAGAATAATTATGACTACACCACCTAATAAAGAAGGGAAAGTTAATCCCGGTACATTAGTTGCAGCAAATGAAGCAGGTGCAGATGTTATCTACAAAGTAGGTGGCGCACAGGCAATTGCAGCACTTGCGTACGGTACTGAATCAATACCGAAAGTTGATAAAATAGTAGGTCCGGGTAATATATATGTTGCCCTTGCTAAAAAGGCAGTATATGGTTATGTAAGTATAGATTCGATTGCAGGACCAAGTGAGATACTTGTGTTAGCTGATGAAACAGCTAATCCGAGATATGTGGCAGCTGATTTATTATCACAGGCTGAACATGATGAAATGGCATCTGCAATATTAGTTACTACATCTAAAGAATTAGCTGAGAAAGTATCTGAACAGGTAGATAAATTTATTGAAGAATTATCAAGAAAAGAAATTTTAACAAAATCTATTGAGAATTACGGATATATTCTTATTGCTGATAATATGGATGAAGCTATTGCTGTTGCAAATGATATTGCATCAGAGCATTTAGAGATTGTTACAAAAGATCCGTTTAATACAATGACCAAAATCAGAAATGCCGGAGCAATATTCTTAGGAGAATACAGTTCAGAACCATTAGGAGACTATTTCGCAGGTCCTAACCACGTTCTTCCTACAAATGGAACAGCTAAATTCTTCTCAGCATTATCAGTAGATGATTTCATTAAGAAATCAAGTATTATTTCATTCTCAAAAGAAGCACTTGAGCCAATACATAATGACATTATGGCATTTGCGACAGCAGAACAGTTGACAGCACATGCTAATTCGATTAAAGTAAGATTTGAAAAATAATATATCAGTTTTGTAAAATTATTATCACAGGTTATGACATTATGAATTCCATAGGTTATAACCTGTATAATAAGTTAACACAGAACTGGTATTTTGCAGTAGAAATGAGGAAAATATGGAAACAGTTATTAGAAAAGCATCGGTTAAGCGTGAGACAAATGAAACAGATATTTCTATGGAATTTGCAATTGATGGAAGTGGTAAAGCAGAGATAAGTACAGGAATAGGTTTCTTTGATCATATGCTTAACAGCTTTACAAGACACGGCCTGTTTGATATGAAGCTTAGTGTGAAAGGTGACTTATATGTAGATACACACCATTCTATAGAAGATACGGGAATCGTGTTAGGACAGGCTATTAAAGAAGCTATAGGCGATAAGAAATCAATTAAGAGATATGGAAGTGTCATTTTACCAATGGACGAAGCACTTGTACTGTGTTCATTAGATTTATCAGGCCGTCCATACCTTGTATGTGATGCGGAATTTACGACTGACAGAGTCGGATATTTTGATACAGAGATGGTTAAGGAATTCTTCTATGCAATTTCATATTCGGCAGGAATGAATCTGCATATCAAGGTGTTATCAGGAAGTAATAATCATCATATTATCGAAGGAATCTTTAAAGCATTTGCAAAGGCATTAGATGAAGCAACTATTACTGATCCAAGAATTAAGGATATAATGAGTACAAAAGGAAGTTTGTAATCAGTAAAAATACTTTAAATTAGCGAAAGGCGTGTGTGAAAAATGAATTATTGTAATCTTATTCCGAGAATTATTATAAAAAATGGTAAAGCATTTAGAAAAGATGATTCTACAGCATATGATGCAGTTGAATTATGCGAGAAATTTGAAAATGACGGAGCAGATGAAGTCTATATTTTCGAGATATCTTCAACAGATGAAGAGCATGAGACAAATATAGGAATAATCAAGGAAATTGTAGCTGAATGTGATATCCAGATTTTACTTGGAGGAAATGTAAAGAGACTAGAAGATGTTAAGAAATATCTTTATGCCGGTGCTAAAATGGTTATTTTAGAAGATTCGAAAGAATCAAACAGAGAACTTGTAAATGAAGCATCAGAAAGATTCGGTGCAGATAAGGTAGCGGTTTTATTTGAACGTAAATGTTCTGATGAAGAATTATGCAAGGCAGCTAATTTTTATTTTGATGAGGGAGCAACATTGTTTGTAGTTTCTGATAAATTGTCTGATGAGGCAGCTAATAATTTCTCTGAGATAAATATTGATTTACTTCTTATTAATGACGAAATTACTAAAGAAGATATTGTAAAATATTGTAAAGTGACTAATATATATGGTTTTACATCAGATACAATTCTTTCAGATACGCAAGAGATAATGAACATCAAACAGGAACTTAAAAAAGATGGTGTAGATGTAAATGTATTTGAAAGTAAGATGAATTATAGTGAATTTAAGCTTAATTCAGATGGATTAATCCCTGTTGTAGTTCAGGATTATAAGACAAATGAAGTATTAATGCTTGCTTATATGAATGAAGAAGCATTTGACAATACAATTAAGACTGGAAGAATGACTTATTATAGCAGAAGCCGTAAAGAATTATGGATAAAAGGTCTTACTTCAGGGCATTATCAATATGTGAAATCATTATCAATCGACTGCGATAATGACACACTTTTAGCTAAGGTTAAACAGATTGGTGCAGCCTGCCATACAGGTAAACGTTCATGCTTCTATACAGAGCTTGTGAAGAAAGAATATGATGACACTAATCCGCTTATGGTATTTGAAGATGTGTTTAACGTTATAAAGGACAGAAAAGTTAATCCTAAAGAGGGTTCATATACAAATTATCTCTTTGATAAAGGAATTGATAAGATTCTTAAGAAAGTCGGAGAAGAAGCAACAGAGATAGTTATTGCTGCTAAGAATCCTGATAAAGAAGAGATTAAATATGAGATTTCAGACTTCTTATATCATGTAATGGTACTTATGGCAGAAAAAGAAGTATCATGGGAAGACATAACAAGAGAATTGGCCAGAAGATAGAATATGTACATTATTATTGAAAGGAAAGTAGTGGTTTGAGAAAACTTGCGTTATCAGACGAGATTTTACTAAGTGTTGAAAAGCCGGCAAGATATATTGGCAACGAAGTAAATATGGTAAAAAAAGATTTGTCTAAAATAGATATTAGATTTGCAATGTGTTTTCCTGATGTATACGAAATAGGAATGTCACATTTAGGAATCCAGATTTTATATGATATGTTCAATCAGAGAGATGACATATATTGCGAAAGGGTATATTCTCCATGGACTGATTTAGATCAGATTATGAGAGAGAGGAATATACCTCTTTTTGCGTTAGAATCACAAGATCCAATTAAAAATTTTGATTTTTTAGGTATTACAATCCAGTATGAAATGTGTTATACAAATATTTTGCAGATATTAGATCTATCAGGAATTCCATTAGAGTCGGCTGATAGAACTGAAGATGATCCTATTGTAATCGGTGGTGGTCCATGTACATATAATCCTGAACCACTTGCACCGTTTTTTGATATATTTTATATGGGTGAGGGTGAAACAGTATATTTTGACTTAATGGATAAACATAAAGAGAATAAGAAAAATGGTGGTTCAAGAAGAGATTTTCTTGAAATGGCTGCTGATATAGAGGGGCTTTATGTTCCGGCATTCTATGATGTTGAATATAATGATGATGGAACTTTAAAGTCTTTTACACCTAATAATCCACATGCTAAGACTAAGATTAATAAACAGCTTGTTATGGATATGGATAATACATATTATCCAGAGAAACCGTTAGTTCCATTTATTAAGGCTACGCAGGATAGAGTTGTACTAGAGATACAAAGAGGTTGTATAAGAGGATGTAGATTCTGTCAGGCCGGTTCGGTATACAAACCGGTACGGGAAAGAAGTCTTGAATTTCTTAAAGACAAAGCATATAAGATGCTTAAAAATACCGGACATGAGGAGATTTCACTCAGCTCATTAAGCTCTAGTGATTATTCTGATCTTGAGGGACTTGTTAATTTCCTTATTGAAGAATTCAAAAATAAAGGTGTAAATATTTCATTACCATCTCTTAGAATTGATGCATTTTCATTAGATGTAATGAGTAAAGTTCAGGACGTTCGAAAGAGTAGTCTCACATTTGCACCGGAAGCAGGCTCACAGAGACTTAGAAATGTAATTAATAAAGGTCTTACTGAAGAAGTTATTCTTAAAGGTGCATCTATGGCATTTGAGGGTGGATGGAATCGTGTCAAATTATATTTTATGTTAGGGCTTCCAACTGAAACAGTTGAAGATATGGAAGGAATTGCTGAATTATCAGAAAAGGTGGCTGAGGTCTATTATAGAATACCAAAAGACCAGAGAAATGGAAAGGTTCAGATAGTAGCAAGTTCGTCATTTTTTGTTCCAAAGCCATTTACACCATTTCAGTGGGCATCTATGAATACTAAAGAAGAATTCTTAGGTAAAGCACGTATAGTTAATGCTAAGATGAAAGAAATGCTTAATAAAAAAAGTATTAAATACAATTGGCATGAAGCAGATGTATCAGTCTTAGAGGGTTTATTAGCAAGGGGGGACAGAAGAGTTGCAAAGACTATTTTAGCTGCATATAAATCAGGTTGTATCTATGATGCGTGGAGTGAGACTTTTGATAATTCGAAATGGGAGAAAGCTATTAAAGATACTGATATTGATATGAATTTCTATATCTCAAGAGAACGTGATGTTGATGAATTACTTCCATGGGACTTCATAGATATAGGTGTAACTAAGGCATTTCTTAAGAATGAATGGAAACGTGCCAAAGAAGAGACTGTAACACCTAATTGTCGTATGAAGTGTGCAGGTTGTGGTGCAGCAAGATTTGGAGGAGGTGTGTGCTTTGAAAATAAGAATTAAATTTGCTAAAAATGGAAGTATGAAATTTATCGGACATCTTGATATTATGAGATATTTTCAGAAAGTAATGCGAAGAGCTGAAGTAGATATTGCTTATTCAGAGGGATTTAGTCCACATCAGATTATGTCTTTTGCAGCACCTTTAGGAGTAGGACTTACAAGCAGAGGCGAATACTTAGATATAGAGGTACATTCTACAGATAGTTCTGCGGAAATGTTAAAGAGAATTAATGACACAATGGTTGAGGGAATGGAGGTATTAAGCTATAGATTGCTTCCGGATTCTTCTAAAAATGCTATGTCATTAGTAGCAGGTGCAGATTATGTTGTGAAATTTCGTGATGGCTATGAGCCTGATATAGATATAAGAGAAAAGTTTAATGAATTTATCAAGCAATCTTCTATTGAGATACTCAAGAAAACTAAGAAAAGTGAGATGTTAGTGGATATCAGACCAATGATTTACAAAGCGTATATAGATGATGATAATACATTTTTTATGAAGCTTGCAACGGGAAGTGCTAACAATCTTAAGCCTGAACTGGTTATGCAGGCATTTAGTGACTATGCGGACTTTGAATTAAAAGAGTTTTCGTTAATTGTGGAGCGGCTTGAAATATATGGAATGTCAGAGGATAAGTTAATTCCTTTAGAAGATTTTGGAGAGGACATCTAATCGTGAGTAAATTTATAATTGCTGATATTGATTTAACTTATATTCATAAAAATGCAGGGAAAAAAACTTGTAATTATCTTGCGAATAAGCAAAATTATGAACCTGGTAATAAAAATGAAAATAAATCTAATAATGCTGATAATAAGGCATTTAATAAGGTTTTCTGTGGTCTATATGAGGATAACAGATTTTATGAAGTGAATTTCTCTGAATATATAAGTAATGACGAATCAGCAAAGGCAGATTCAATAGGAAATATATACGTCGGTAAGGTTAAGGATGTAGTAAAGAACATCAATACGGCATTTGTAGAATATAAGAAAGGCTGTATCGGATATCTTTCATTAGAAGATAATAAACATATTATCTTTTTAAATAAAAAGAATACTGATAAAGTATGCGAAGGTGACGATATTATTGTGCAGATTTCTAAAGCTGCCGTAAAGACAAAATTTCCTGTTTTAACATCAAATATAAGCCTTACTGGACGAAATGTTGTAATAAATATCGGAAAGAGTGGTATTGGATTTTCAGGAAAAATTAAAAATGCGGGATTCAAAAACCGCATTCAGGCTGAATTGGATGACATATTAGATAAGCTTAATGTAAAATTTGGTATAGTTATCAGAACTAATGCTGAGAATGCAAAAGAAGATGAAATAAAGAAAGAATTAAATGAATTATTATCAGAATGGGAACATATAAAAGAAATTGCCATGATGCGTAAGTGCTATACATTGTTAAAAAGCGAGGATGCACTATATATAAAAATGATTAAGAATTTATATGCGAATGAAACTGATGAAATAATTACTGATAATAAAGAAATTTATTATGAACTTAAGGATAAATTCAATGGAAAATATAATATTCGATTATATGATGATACCTTATTACCTCTATATAAATTATATAGTATAGAAAAAGTTGTAGAGGAAGTGTGTTCTAAAAAAGTTTGGCTTAAATCGGGAGCGTATCTTGTTATAGAGCCTACAGAAGCTATGACAGTTATTGATGTAAATACTGGAAAATGCATTAAGGGCAAGAGATTAAGTGATACAATTTACAATGTAAATATAGAGGCTGCTAAGGAAATAGCATACCAGATGAGACTAAGAAATATGTCAGGAATAATAATGGTAGACTTTATAAATATGGAAAATAAAGAATATCAGGATAAATTAATTGAATATTTGAAAAAGATTGTACTTAAAGATAGAATAAGGACAAATGTTGTGGATATAACAAAGTTAAATATAGTAGAAATTACAAGAAAAAAAGTTGAACGACCTGTATATGAGCAGATATACCAATAATTAATAGCATTAATTATAGATTATATTTTTGTGTAATTTTATGTAATTAGTACAATTTACTATTGACGAAAACGTTTTCATTTGTTAAAATTTAATAAGAAAATCGTTTTTAAAAAGTTTAAAGGAGATAGGTTTTATGGACAACACAAAAACAAAGAAAGATTATAATGATTCTGAATTGTATGCTAATCAGTTAAATTATAATGCATATGTAGAAAAGAAAAAGAATGTGTACAGAGTATTATATTTTGTTGCATCAATTATTTCATTGGTTTCGATATTTATACTTCCAATGTATAAATATGAATTATTAGGTAAGAAAAAAGGCCAGATGAGAATCATCGGTGAATATACAGCTGAATATATAATTGAGAAATATTTCAATTATTCATTAGGACCACACAGCTTACTTAATACAGCTCTTATAATTTCAATATTTGCAATGATTATATTATCAGCATATGTAATTGTTGGTGGTGCAATGAACTTATTTGCTAAGAAGAAAATTGAGTCAAATGCAACACTTGCTAAATTATTTAACTATGGTATGTTAGAGATAATAGCTACAGTATTATTCGTTGTTTTAATGATTTCAATGGTTTTCTGTAAAGTAGATGCATTTGGTAATGTTGAGAATATGATAGGCTTCTGGGCAATATTCGCATCATCTATAGTAATGATTTGTACATCAATTTCATTATCATCTAAATAGAATTACCTGATAAGAATAATATTTGTGCTTGAAAAAAGACGCACTATATGTTACTATTATACCAATTGAGTAAATCGTCTATCGATTCTAAGGAGGTGTTAGAGTGCTTAAAACAGTTTTAGATATTATATTTGTTATCATTTGTATAGCTTTAACTATAATAGTTCTTATGCAGGAAGGTAAATCAGCAGGACTTACAGGTTCAATAAGTGGTATGGCAGATACATATTGGGGTAAGAATAAAGGACGTTCTATGGAAGGTGCTTTAGAGAAGATTACTAAGGTATTAGCTGTATTATTAATTGTATTAGCGGCTTTACTAAATTCTAAATTTATATAGAATAAATCAAATATATTCCTGAATACTAATTATTAGTATTCAGGTTTTTTACTTACTAGGAAATTTCGTTGAAATTGTCCTGGTAAGTAAAAAACGCTTCGCGAGGATCGCACTGCGGCGGAGCAGAAAATGTTGCTATAGCAACTCGCCTCAGGCGGAGAATGTCGCTTGCGACATTCTTTTGTATGATATAATTAATATAGTTAAACTACTTCGAAATGGAGGTTAGAAAGTATGGAAGAAAAGTTAATGAATGAGCGTAAAAAGATTATTTTAGATATAATTAATTCTGAAGAATATATACCAATGAAATTAAAGGAACTTGCTATTATTCTGAATATTCCGAAAGATAGAAGAAGTGAATTAGAAGAAGTATTAGATGCATTGTTAGCAGAGGGCAAGATTGGAATTTCTAAAAAAGGCAAATATGGTAAGCCGGGTGCTAATGTATTAATCGGAACCTATGAAGGTAATGCGAAAGGTTTTGGTTTTGTATCTATAGAGGGACAGGACGAGGATATCTATATACCTGAAAGTGCTACTAACGGAGCGTTGAATGGTGATTTAGTACAGGTAGTTCTAAGAGCTGCTAATACAGGAAGAAGACGTGAAGGAGAGGTTATCAAGGTTATAGAGCATAAAATAGTTGAGGTCGTAGGATTATTTCAGAAATCAAAGAATTTCGGCTTCGTAATTCCTGATAATGCTAAAATCTCCAGAGATATATTTATTCCATTAGAGAAATCTAAAGGTGCTGTGACAGGTCATAAAGTTGTTGTTAAGATAACAGATTATGGTGATAAAAACAGAAAACCTGAGGGCGTGATTATTGAGATAATAGGACATATTAATGATCCGGGAACAGATATAATATCTGTTGTAAAAAGCTTAGAGATTCCAATGGAATTTCCAGATGGTGTAATGAAGCAGACCGAAGATATTGAAAATGAAGTTAATAGCAAGGATATGGCAGGACGACTAGATTTAAGAGATGTTATGATGGTTACAATTGATGGAGAAGATGCCAAAGACTTAGATGATGCAGTATCTTTAAGCTATGATAACGGAATCTATACACTTGGTGTCCATATTGCAGATGTATCTAATTATGTTATAGAGAATAGTCCACTGGATAAAGAGGCTGTAAAGCGTGGAACAAGTGTATACCTTGTAGACCGCGTAATTCCTATGCTTCCACACAAATTATCAAATGGAATATGTTCGTTAAACGCTAATGCAGACAGACTTGCATTAAGCTGTATTATGGAGATAGATAAAAAGGGAAATGTAGTAGGACATAAGATAGCTGAAACAGTTGTAAGAATTGATAAAAGAATGGATTATACTACAGTTAATAAGATTCTTGAATTTAATGATGAGACTGCAATTGAAGAAAATAAAGAGCTTGTACCGATGTTTAGACAGATGAATGAGCTTGCACTCATTTTAAGAGAGAAACGTCATAAACGTGGTTCTATAGATTTTGATTTTCCTGAAAGTAAGATAATCTTAGATGAGAAAGGCAAGCCTATAGATATTAAGCCATATGAGAGAAATTCTGCAACAAAACTCATTGAGGACTTTATGCTCATTGCAAATGAAACTGTTGCAGAAGACTATTTCTGGCAGGAATTGCCATTTGTATACAGAACACATGATATTCCTGACCCTGAAAAGATGCTTAAATTAAGTTTGTTTATAAATAATTTCGGATACGGAATTAAGACTACACAGGAAGAGATACATCCTAAAGAATTACAGAAGCTATTAGAGAAGATTGAGGGAACGGAAGAAGAGACTCTTATCAGCAGACTTACTTTACGTTCTATGAAACAGGCTAAATATACGACTTCATGTACAGGACATTTTGGATTGGCAGCTAAGTATTATTGCCATTTCACATCTCCTATCAGAAGATATCCTGATTTACAGATTCACAGAATAATTAAGGAGAATCTAAGAGGGGGTCTGTCTGAAAAACGTATAAAGCACTACGAAAGTATTCTTCCGGAAATAGCAGAGCAGGCAAGCAAGACTGAAAGACGTGCCGATGAGGCAGAAAGAGACACAGATAAACTCAAGAAGGTTGAATATATGCAGAATCATATAGGTGAAGTCTTTGATGGCGTGGTTTCGTCAATTACCAACTGGGGAATGTATGTGGAGCTGCCTAATACCGTAGAGGGAATGGTAAAACTTACAGCGTTACTAGATGACTACTATTATTATGATGAAGAAAGCTACGAACTAGTAGGAAAAGATACTGGCAATACCTATAAGCTCGGACAGAAAGTTAAGGTAGAAGTAACAGGTACTGATAAATTACAGCGCCAGATTGATTTTATGATATACGAGCCTGAAGATGACAATGAATGAAAGGAATATAAATTATAATGAGTAAAGAATCATTTAAATTAGTTGCCAATAATAAAAAGGCATATCATGATTATTTTATAGAAGATAAATATGAAGCAGGAATATGCCTGCATGGAACTGAGGTAAAATCTCTTAGAATGGGTAAATGCAGTATCAAAGAAGCATTTGTCAGAATAGAGAATGGCGAAGTATTCATATATGGAATGCATATCAGCCCATATGAGAAAGGCAATATTTTTAATAAAGATCCATTAAGAGTTAAAAAGCTTATGCTTCACAACTATGAGATTAATAAAATAGCAGGCAAAATGGCAGAAAAAGGTTATACTTTAGTTCCATTGCAGGTCTATTTTAAGGGAAGTCTTGTCAAAGTAGAAATCGCTCTTGCAAAAGGTAAGAAATTATATGATAAGAGACAGGATATAGCTAAGAAAGACCAGCGAAGAGAGGCAGAAAAGGAATTTAAAGTAAGAAATCTGTATTAAATATTGTCATATGAATTGAATAATTAATTATAGATATTGACATTTTAAGATATTAGTTGTAGTATGATTAATACGTGTCGTTTGTGACAGTGACAGTAATAACTCTTTCGGGGTTGTACTGGTTTCGACGGGGTTTTAGAAGTTAGGATAGCCACCCGTGGACTAGGACCACGTAAAAACTTAGAAATTAAATATAAACGCAAACGAAAATTTAGCGTACGCTGCCTAGTGGCAGCTGTCGACCTTAAGTCACTCGCTGCTTAAGAGTTCGGCATCGACTTTGCGAGGCACTCTTTTACCAAAGCTTTGAGGTATCAGAAGAATTTATGAAGCTACTAAGTTCGTAAGCCTGTCTGTGGGTGTATGAATGAGGGAATGTTAAAACATAGACTGTGGTGGAAGAAGTCTTAATGGAAGAGGCTTCGGACAGGGGTTCGATTCCCCTCAGCTCCATTTAAATTGAACAAGTCGAACTCTTTATATGATATTATTGTATATAGGAATATCGATTGTCTAATGTATCGAAGAAAGTGAAAAATAACGGTGCTGTGTATGAGTAATGATATACAGTACTGTTATTTTTATTGTATGATAAAGATATAAATAAACAAATCGTTAAGGAAAGAATCAAAAAAAGTGATGGGATGGCATTTTTTTTAGAAAAAAGAATAAATAGAAACATAACATCTTGAAAAAATCGGGATGAAATGATAGAATTTAATTAAATATGTGACATAGAAGATTCTATATAACATATGCAAAATAGATATAGATAATTGTAAAACACGGATTACAATGAAAAATGTGGCAAGGAGGTAATCTATGACGAAAGGCATAAGGAACATAAAAAGAAGGCTGGCCGTAATGCTATCTGTCTGCATGGTATTCGGTGTGGCACCGATTCAGGCAGGAGCAG
>OLGY01000434.1_pt1 | contig 29251 bp, 18 predicted proteins | sample 1605951 | NCBI WGS metagenome assembly OLGY01 (sample SAMN03283280) | human gut metagenome | biome: human-associated habitat; material: feces | host: Homo sapiens | place: Peru | collected 2012
ATTCTACATCAAGAGGGCTCTTTTTTCTATTGTCCATTTTTTACGGACTTGTTCACTACCATAGGAGGTTTCTTTTTTTTATTGCCCGTATTTTAGGATTTGTTAATCAGTATGACAAATAGTTGCAAAATAATTAAAGAATCTTTGCAACTATTTAACGATATAAAATGTTTTAATAGTGAAAGGAGTGATAAATTGAAAAGCTATGAATTAACTGAAGAAATGTTCAACAAAAAATATGATAAATATTCTGCACTGATTTACCGTCTGGCATTCCAATATACATTGAATAAAGCCACGGCTGAGGATATAACGCAAGATGTTTTTATAAAATTGTTCGTCAATAACAAACGCTTTGCTAATGATGAACACGAAAAAGCTTGGATAATTAGGGTCACAATAAATCATTGCAAAAATATACTGCAATCAAAAAACAATAATCATTTACAATTATTAGATACAGAGCATATTGATGAGCATTTTGAAAACAGAAGTATTGAAAAAATAGATATTCAACAATCAATAAAAGATTTAAGTCAGAAAGAACGAACGATAATTTTGTTATATTATTATGAAGATTTAACAACAAAACAAATCTCAAAATATTTGAAAATGAATGAAAACACAGTTAAATCCCATTTGAAAAGGGCAAAAGAAAAATTAAAAAATAATTTAGAAAGGTAGATTGATTATGAAATATGATGCTTATATTGAAAATATAAATCCTTCATCGGAATTAAAAGATAAAATATATACTAATGTAAAAAAAGAACTTGTAAAAAAACAAATTACCAAAAGAAAAAGAATTAAAGGCACAATCACTGCAGCTGCATGCTTTGCGTTACTCATCGGAACAGGTTCTGTTATTAATAACACCTCAAAATCCGATACTCAAAACACTTTGATTAGTCAATCAAAAAATAGCAGTGAAAATTTCATAACAATTACAGAAGAAGGTAACAGCAAAACATTACCACAGGAACTATTAATTAATAATGCCTTTTACCGACAATTTTCATCTAATGATGTAAAAAATAAATTACAAAAGGATAATGGAAATTATGTTGTGAAAAAATCCGATATAGGTGATTATGTTTGCGACATTACTTCAAACAACATTTATAATGTTGATACACAAAAAATTGAAAACAATGAAAATGCTGAAAAAAATGAATTTTACAATGCAAAAATATATTACTACTTGCCGTGCAATGATTTGTCTAACATCATTGTTAAAACAGTAGATAAATATTATTTGTTTCATATTGTTAATTTGAATAATTCGACTGATATTAAAGAATTATTTGATTTGTTTTCAATTAATAAAAACAATCAGATTGATTCAATAGAAATTTGGCAGGATGAAATAATTGACGAAAACATCACCGGCTTTGAAGGTGAAACAATAACCGGTACAACCATAAAAGAGGTGTTAAAGAAAACTATTAAAGAAACAAATAAAATCAGTGACATAATTAAATGTTTTTCACTTGCAGAACCAATAAAGAACTCAAATGAAAATGATATATACTTTGATATACACCGCAATAAAATTAATGAGAGTATGAGTGAAACCGGTCAGTATCGTCTTGTATTCAAATTATCAAACGGTTTATCATTTGAGAGCTGGATTTGTAAAGACAGTAGATATATTCAAATTTTAGAATCAACATACTTTGAATTGGATTTCGACAATATTAATACAATAATTAAAACAATAGAATAGGGACTCCATAAGTTGTGCAGGTAGAACAGAAACAGACTAATTTGTAGAAATTTATGTTTTAATCAATAAACTGATTTCGTTTTTCAAGCGGAGTTATTACACATCGTCTTTCAAAACCTTTGTATCTGTTTCTTTATGTGCAAACCTTGTTTTCAAATCTAACAATTCGTTTCCATATTGTTTAACATGTATATTCTCTTGCACAACAAAACCTCCTATGGCATTTTTATTTTACCATAGGAGGTTCCTTTTTTTTATTGTCCGTTTTTAATCTAACTTTGTTTTATTCTCCTGCGGAAGCCATTTTCCGTACCTTGTGTAAATAATCATCATTATCATACCGACAAGCCACGAAATCGGATAAAGCATAAATATTCCGTCAATCGTTGAGAAAAACGGCAACGCAAGCTTAATCCAAAATATGCGGAATATGCACATAGAAAACAGAAGTATAAGCATAGGCGGAACGCCTTTTCCGGCACCTCTTACCGTTCCCGCAAGGGTGTTGAGTATTCCGAGCAGGAAATAAAACGGACAAAAGTATTTCATCGCAAGCTGACCGTATTCTATTACCGCACTGTCATTTGTAAAGAGGCTGAGTATTTGATGTGACAGCGACAGCAGAAATACTCCCGTCAAAACCGTATATATTGTACACATTATCAGTGCGTCATACATACCTTTTTTAACTCTTTTTAGATTCTTCGCTCCGACATTTTGACCCGTAAATGTTGTTACAGCCATACTTATGCTGAGTACAGGCAAAATGTTAAATCCGTCAATTTTAAGATAAGCTGTGTAGCCTGCCATTGCAATCGAGCCGTAGTCGTTTACGCTTGATTGTACTAAAACATTAGAGAATGAAATAACAGCATTTTGTATCGCTGTCGGCAGTCCGATTCTGATTATTTCTTTGGCTATTGCTTTATCTATCTTCAGTTCTTTTATGTTGATTTTATAATCGCTCTTAACTCTTAACAGATACCCTACGGCAAGAACGCCGGATAAAGCCTGGCTGATGTCTGTCGCAATCGCAGCACCCTCTATGCCCATCTTAAATACCTTGATAAATACTAAGTCAAGTACAATGTTCGTAACCGAAGCTATTGCAAGATATTGTAATGGCTTTTTTGAATTACCGGCAGCGTTTAATATACCGGTCGCCATATTGTAAATCACATTGAATATTAAGCCTACACAGTACAATCTGAAATAAGATATTGAATCTTCAAGTACATCCTCGGGAGTTCTCATCCATTCAATAAGCTGTGAGCTGAATATAACACCAATTACTGACAGCACTAATCCCAATATTACAGAAATACACATTGCCGTATGTACGGATTTTTTAATTATGTCCGACCTTTTTGCACCTATGCTCTGAGATACAATTACGCCTGCACCTACTGCCGCACCCTGACTGAATGAGATAATAAGCATTAAAAGTGACGAACCCGAACCAACAGCAGCAAGGCCGTTGCTTCCTATGTAATTTCCCACAATAATCGAGTCAGCCGTGTTATACATCTGCTGTAATAAATTTCCGAGTATCAGCGGAAGTGCAAATACAATAAGAAGCTTCCAAATGTTACCCTCTGTCATAAGTACTGTCGTTTTATTTTTCTTTGTTTTAGTGTTTGACAAATTATCGCTTTCCCTCGTTATTCAAAATTCAAGTGTATTATAGTTTTGCTTTTTTATTATGTCAACACATCAAATAAAAATTTGTTTATAATTTTTTGTTATATTTTCATTTCTCTCGGACTAATAGATGAAGAGATTAAAAACAGAAAGGATTTTTGTTATGAAAAAACTTGTAAGTGTTGCCCTGTCGGCAATTATGACCGTCTCTGTTCTTGCCCCTTGTCAAGGAGTTATGGCTCAGGAAGCTTCGAGCTTTGAAACGGTAAGTACATATTCAGCCCCACGAGCAACTGAAGAATTAAAATTTACCATTGACGAAAACGGAGTGATTACCGCATATAGGGGAGTTAAAAGAAGCATTGTCGTTCCCGATACAATTAACGGTATCGTTCCCACAAAAATCGGTGACGGCGTTTTTGAGAGTAATATTGTTATCAGAAGCATTACTCTGCCCGACTCCGTAACCGTTATCGGCAAAAATGCGTTTAGAAAATCTTATGTAGAAACCGTTACTGCTAAAGGCGTGCAGAGGCTCGAGGATTATTGTTTTGCTAACAGCAGTCTTAAATCAGCAGATTTTCCTCTTGTTGAGGAAGAGCATAACGCTTTTAACGGCAGTAATATCGCAAGCGTTAATATGCCGAAATTAAGAGTTGCCCAAAACGGCTTTACAGGTTGCAAAAAGCTTAAAACCGTAAATGCATCATCACTTGAAACAGTCGGCTCAGATGCGTTTAGCGGTTGTACTTCTTTGCAAAAGCTTTATGTATCTAAACTCAAGAGCTTTAACTCCTCTGATTTTTCCGACAGTAAAACTATTGAAATGCTCTTTTTGCCGGGAGCAGATACAATCAATCTTGATGTTACGCACAATATGACGCTTTATTGCGGCGATAATTGGAAAAACGGTGATATATCAAATCCTAATAAATTCGCTCTTAATATAATTGGCGGTGACGAGGTTGTGTCACAACATACTCAGAATTTAGACAGCGACGCATATATTCATCGCTCAACCGACGACATTATTGATGCACTCGGTACACAGATTCGTACAAGAGATAACGGCTTACGCTTCGGCTTCCAAATTGATATGCAAAAATTAGATTTTTTCAGTCTTCTTTTATCTGCAACCGATGCTGAGTTTGGCTTTGTTTATACATACGATTCGCTTGAAGAAAAAACGCAGGAAGAAAAAAATAATCTTCTAAGAATAGGAAATAACGGTGTTCATTCAAAAACAGCAAGCAATTATAATTCAAGCGGTTTTTACTTTAATTATAACGCTGTGTTCACTTCTATTCCGTCAAATCATCTCAGCGACAAGGTTTATATCAGAGGATATTTCTGTGTAGACGGTATGTATATCTATTCTCCTGTTGTGTCGAACAGCTATGCCGATGTAGCTTCGGCGGTACTTGCTGATGACTCTGTTGAACAGGGAATAAAGGAAAATGTTAAATTATCTTTGAAGGAGGTGTAATAATGAAAGAAAAATATATTAAGCCACAGCTTGAATTTGATGAATTTAAGATGATTGATGTTGTTACAACAAGCGACGGCGAGCCTGATACAGATATTCCGTGGGGTTCCTAATGAAAAATAAAGCAGTAATAATTTTATGCCTTTTGCTGTTAATTCTGTCCCTGACGGCTTGCGTTGAAATAAAAAATGAGGGTGATACCGATTGCCCGTCAAAAGGAAGGTCGGTAGAACTTTATTCCTCTGCCGAGCTTGTTACCGATGAAAGCGCAGACAAAGAAACATATAGTAAAAAGGACAAAAATCCGATTGATGAAAAATCAACAAATTCTACAAGTGCCGCTTCTTCCTCCTCGTCTGAGAATAAAAAAACCGTTGACGGTACAAAACCTAATTACTCGACAGTTAAAGACGATGATAAAACAAAAGACGAAATTGTTTCGACAGATTCTGACGGTTGGATTAATAAGTGGTATTGATTAAAAACGCAGGATGATTTTTTCTCCTGCGTTTTTGTAACTCTTTTGTTATACAATTGTATAAATATATATGTTGTAATAAAATTATTATATTATATAATAGAATAGGATATTGCCGAAAATTAAGGCAAAAAAATTTTTTTCAAATTTTTTTGATTTTTTTTGTTATATTTTTAATTTTCTCGGACTAATAGATGAAGGACAATGTTTTTGCAGAAAGGAGGGAATGCTTTGGGAAAAACAAAGGCAGATGAATTGCTTGAAAAAGCGTTTGAGCAATATCATACGGCAATCGAAAAGTTTTGCATAGTTCGACTGGGCGAAGCAAGCGATTATGCCGCTGATTGTGTTCAGGAAACTTATTGTGTTTTTTACAGAAAATTGCTCGACGGCATAGAATTTGAAAACCCCAGAGCGTTCTTGTATAAGACTGCAAATAATATGGTGCTAAAGGCAAAGGACGAATATTATAAAAATGCCACACGCACACGGAGCCTTGATGATGCGGAAAATATCCCGATATACATAGAAGAGAAGGTCGAGGATATGCTCGAAAACGACGTGATAGACATTGACAGAGCAAAGGATATTTTGCTTTCAATGCTTGACGAAGATGAGCTGACGCTATATGAAATGAAATATGTACGGCGAATGTCGCTAAAGCAAATAGGACAAACGCTGAATATAGCACCTACGGCAGTCGCCATGCGAACGTCACGACTGCGAAGTAAGGTAAAGGAGCTTGTAGCTCCCGCAATTAACGAAATAAGGAAAGGAGGCAGCTAAAATGAATATCACGGTAAATGAAAAATCTTTATCACTTTTAATCAATGAGACTGATTCAAATGCAGATATTATCGAGTTTTTGAACGCTGTAATTGATGAAGAAATAGAAAAAGAAAATCCCGACTGCAATTTAATCGACGAGTGTATTAACGCTATCGCCGATATAGAATATACTGATGCTAAACTACCCGCAATTCGCATAGCCTTAACGCCCGATAGTATCAGAAAAATAGTAAATCCAAAGCGTACATCATGGAATAATCTTAACAGAGCGCTTCGTATTGCTATTATAGCCGCAGTTATAGCAACGGGAACCTTTACCGTTAATGCTGCCGTAAAAACAGCAACGGGCGTAGATGTAATTAAGGAAATTGCTTCAGCTGTCGTTGAGGTGTTTAATCCATCGAAAAATGACGAAGAAGCAGAATATAAAAATGATTTTAATTTGGTATCTGAACAGTCAACCTCAGATGTATCGGAGAATGAACCTCAAACCGAAGAACAGACCCAAACTCAACAAGACGGTGTGGTAAATGTTAAACCTCAAACGGCAAAGTCTGCTTCAGGGTCGTCATCACCCGATAAGCCGTTAATCACTCAGCCGACAGTTTCTTATGCTCCCGCTGTAAATAACGGAAAAAATAACGGTACATCGTCAGGTAATGCAAACAGCACGGAGCCTGTATTTACAGGTGTCGAGGCGCAGTACGCAGATATGAAGCGTAATCTGATTGTCGGAGAAAAGCTCAGCTATGACGGAATGAGAGTATATGCTCATTACAGCGACGGAAGCAAAAAACAGGTGTCTATTGAGGATTGCACAAGACCTACCGCTTTTGATACATCTAAGGTAGGCGATTACAGCCTAAAGGTGCAGTATCAATCCGCTGTGTTTACCTTTGGCGTTACTGTCAGACCGGATGAGGAAACTCGTTACAGTACCATTTGTGAAAATAAAGATTATAACTATCTGCTGACGAGCAGGGGTGCATATGTCGTAAAGTATAAGGGCAGTTCAAAATCGCTTAATCTTAATTCGATAGACGGCAATTCGGTTTATGCCGTAACATCCTCTGCCTTTGAGGGATTAAATATTAAAGAAATAACCTCAAACAGCATAGTTAAGGTATACGCAAGAGCATTCAGAAATTGCACCTCTTTGAAAAAATGTAATATGCCAAGGTGCGGTATAATCGGTAACGACGCTTTTTACGGTTGTAACGGACTTGATGAATTTACACTCGCACCTAAGCTGACCTCTATCGGCTCAGGCTCGTTTGCAAAGAGTAATATTCAATCCGTCACCCTTTCGGCAGATATTATTAAAATCCCCGACTTTGCATTCTCCGAGTGTAAAAATTTAACAGAGGTTAATATGCTCGGAAAAGTGGCTTCTGTCGGCAAGAATGCGTTTTGCGAATGTGAAAGCCTGCTCAATGTCAACGGCACGGCATATATTGTTTCTGTTGATGATTTCGGCTTTTACGGTTGCGAATTTATGGAATTTGACAGCGAGCTTGTCAGACTGCATTCTGCGGGTAATTGTGCATTTGCAATGTGTAAGTCGGCTTGCTTGGGCGATTTGTACGGCTTGACTAATATCGGAGTTCAAGCATTTCAATATTGCTCAAATATTGACTCGGTTTACATAACAGGTAATGTTAAAGTGATACCGAATGCCGCCTTTCAGGGTGCGCATATTAAAACACTCACTATTGACGACGGTGTCGAGATTATCGAGCCGTATGCCTTTATGAGTACATTAATTGGAGAATTATATTTGCCGCCATCCGTTAAGGAAATCGGCACATATGCCTTTTACACTTCGGCAATCAGAACTGTAAAGGGTGGAAAAAATGTTTCCGAGGTCGGCTCTCGTGCGTTCTATCCGTCAAAGAGGCTCACGATTTATGTCGATGAAAATAATGCTCTCTCACGATATGCAAGCGATAACGGAATTAAATGTATCGTTGGCAATACAGGTGAGGAGCAGGAAGCGTAAGGAGTTGGAGAAACTATGAAAAAGATTATATCTGTATTATTAACTTTTATTATGATTCTTTCTGTAAGCCCGATAACAGCACTTGCTCAGGCTGTTACAGACAGCGTTGACCTTGGTGTTGATAAATCCGCTTCAGGCTTTAATGATGTCTGCGTTTGGTCATATGATGCTGACACCAAAACAATGACCATTGACGGCGAAAATATCGTCTCACAGAATGATGATGACTCGGAATTTCTTCCGACTTATTCAGTTGATGAAAACGGAAATAAGCATTATGCTTACCGTGGTTTTGAAACACTCGTTCTCGGAGAGCATGTGCATAAGTTTTATGCAGCAGCAAATGCCGATAATTATCCTAATCTTCGTACCGTTGATATGTCCCGTTCTGCTGTCAGCGAACTTACAGGCGCTCTTTGCAGTTCGGCTGTTACATCACTTATTTTGCCTCATAATCTGAAAACGATTGATGAAGGCGCACTGTTTGAACTTAATATAGAAAAAATTGATATTCCGTCAACTGTTGAATCAATCGGCAACGAGGCTTTTATGAGTTCAGGACTTAAAAGCGTCACCTTTGGCGAATCCGAAATAGCGTTCGGTGATAATGTCTTTGCCGAATGTGCCTCTCTTGAAACTGTTGATTTGTCTAAGGTTACTTTTGCAAAAACAGAAACAAATGAAGCCGGCACCGTTCCTGCGGGTATGTTTAAGAATTGTACTTCTCTTTCGGCAATTAATATTGATAACGCAAAAGCCGTCGGCGATAATGCTTTTAACGGTTGTTCCGCACTCTCTAAAATCATCAGAGATAAAGAAGCCAAAATATCAATCGGTAATAATGCATTTGAGGGTACTTCGTCGCTGAATGACGCAGAGTTTAACAATGTAACGTCCCTCGGTGATTATGCTTTTGCACACTCATCGGTAAAGTCGGTTGTTTATAACGGCACAGCCGCCCTCGGAGCAGGCGTGTTCTACGGCGCAAAAAATCTAAGCAGTGTCGTTATTAATAATGTTGTAAATGTTACCGGTTCTTTTTTCAGAGATGCAAAGGTTGACACGGTAACTTTGAACTCAAATGTACGCAATATATACGCTTATGCTTTTGCCGGAGCTGAGATTAATAATCTTACATTCGTGACAAATCAGTTATCCATAGTCGCCGGTAAGGCTTTTGCCGATATGACATATACTAATGAAACACCGCTTGCACTTCCTAAAGAAATTAAGGAAGTAAAAAGTCAGGGCTTTATGAATTTCAAGGGTGAGATTGATTTTTCAGGTGTGCATTTCGGTTTGCTCAACGGCTCTGCATTTAAGGGTTCTTCCATTTCTATTGTAGAGGATGTAAAGATAGATAAGATGCACGCCGATGTGTTTAGGGATTGTACCAATCTTCAGTATTTCAGCACTGCTCCGAAATATAAACCTGATGCAATTTACGGCAATAATACATTCCTAAATTGCACAAGCCTCAAAGAGGTTTACGATTACGGAGTAAAAAAACTCGGCACAAATACTTTTGACGGTTGTACCTCACTTCAGGTTTTCGCTACCGAAAGTCTTACCTCTATCGGCTCGAATACCTTTAAGGGCTGTATAGCTCTTGAGGCGGTCGGTCTTGGTGATATGTTAAGAATCCCCGATAATACCTTTGTTGAGTGTCCTAATTTGAGATATATTGAATATAATAAGACTTATCTTGATTATATCGGAATTAATGCGTTTAAGGACTGTTCAAAACTCGAAAATATAGATTTAAGTTTGGTTGAAGATATAGAAAGCGGAGCATTCTCCGGCTGTTCGTCTCTCGATTTCTCATCGCTCCCCGGTACGCATATTATCGGTGCAAATGCTTTTGAGGGTTGCACCTCTCTTACAAGTATAAATTTAGGCGAATATCTCGATGAAGTAGGCGTGAATGCTTTTAAGGATTGCGTAAATCTTGAAAATGTAACATTTTCACCTACCTCAATCACTTTCGGCGAGAATATTTTTGACGGTTGTGCTTCTTTGAAATGGCTTAAATTCAGAGGTTATACATATACTATGCCGACCTCTTTCTTTACGAAAATTCCCGACGGCTTCTCGTTCTACTGCGGTAAAGGCACAACACCCGAGGCTTACGCAAATAAAAATAATATTCCCGTTAATTATTTAAGCACCGAACATCCTGTTGATGACTATAAACACGGTACGCTTGATAACGGTAGATGGGAGATTGTTGACAGTACAATTAATATCTACGGCGAGGGAAGCGGCGAACTCGGTAATGTGTTTTATTATTCCGATAAAACCACAACCACTCTTCATGACATTGCGAGCAGATTTAATATTAAGAATGTTCAGCTTCTCGGTAACATTACATCAATCCCCGATAATTTTATGGAAAATATGCTTTTACCAAATATGACTTCTCTTGATATTCCGTCAACCGTTAAGTCAATCGGAAATTATGCATTTTATAATCTTCGCTCAACTGCCGACCGGGATGCAAAAGATGCCGGCTTTGATGTTACTTTGCCGGAGTCTCTCGAATTTGTAGGCGAATACGCTTTTTGTAAGGTAATGACAACTAAAATCGACACCTCAAAATGCGTATCCGATAACATAGTATTTTCAGAGGGCGCGTTTTGTGCAATTAAGTATCTTAGCGAATTTACCGTTCCGTCAGGAGTAAAGCAAATCCCTAAAAAGCTTTTCTATAATGACTATTATCTTTCTTCGGTTACGCTTACTAATCAGGAGGAAATCGGCGACTACGCATTTCAGGGTACCTCAATTACAAAAATTGAGCTTCCCGATACCCTTAAAAGAGTTGGCGTCGGCTCATTTACGGATTGTAAGAAGCTTACTCATATGACTGTAAATTCCGACGATACAGAGTTTCAATTTTTCTCAATCATATCTCCCGATAATTCGGCGGGCTATGACAGCACAGGTTCTCGCTTTACAAAACTTACCGTTAAGTGTGGTCCTCGCAGCAAGGCTCACGAGTATGTTATAAAAGCGCTTCTTGAATATGAGCCTATGCAGAGCGACTATGAGAGCTGGGGATATATAAGCGAGGTCAAAAACAGCGAAAGCTATGCTTATTGGTATTATTATCCGCAAGAGGAAATGCTCCTTATTACAGGAAATTCAATAGCAGCAGGTAAGTTTTATGACCAAAATTACAATCCTGTCAAGCTTGATAATGTTAAGACCGTTACATTCTTTAGTGATGTTACAAGAGTGGGAACAGGTTGGAGTGTATTAAACCCTGAAAATGTTTATTTCTCCGACAGGCTTAATGATATTGCAAGAGACGCATTTGCCGGCTGCACAAATCTTAAAGCGATTAATATTCCCGATTCGGTAACGCTTTTGGGTGAGCGTGCGTTCGAGGGCTGTGTAGGACTTAAATCTGTTACAGTCGGCAAGGGAGTTAAGACTATACCTGATTTTTGCTTCAGTAATTGTATTAATGTTCAGGAGCTTAATATTAAAGGTGCGGTAAATATTACAACCGCTGCGTTTAAGAACTGCTCCTCTGTTGTTAATCTTACACTTCCCGATACGCTTGAAAGCATTGGAACAAGCGCATTTGTTAATTGCTATTCAATAGTTAAAATTACATTAGGCAAGAGAGTTAAGGCTATCGGTAATTATTCCTTTGCAAATTTGCCGTTCTGTGATGAAATTAATTTCAATTCACCCATTTCGGGCATCAATAAAAATGCATTTTATAATACCGGACTTTCAACCACGGGAATTACCGTTAATTATCTTGATAACGCAAAAACAGTTTCGCTTTCGGGTTTTGAAGAGACCAATGTTTCCGTGATTAATCTTTCAAAGAATTTTGAGGGCTTTTCAAATCACGGCAGAATACCTAACCTCAGAAGTATAAATGTGGAAGCCGAAAATGTAAACGGATTTTATTCCTATCAAAACGCACTTTATAAGGACGATACGATTATCCTTGCACCGCAGAGCGTTAAAACACTTCAAATCAAATCGGGTACTACCAAGATTGCACCTAACGCAATTCGATATAACAGCTTGAGTATCGCTGTAATACCTGAGGGAGTTACAGAAATCGGTGATGACGCATTTGCTGATTCCACAACTCTAAAGGCTGTAAAGTTTCCAAAGACGGTTGAAAAAATTTGCGACCGTGCATTTGCTAATTGCACAAGAATTAAGACACTTAATATTCCCGAGCCTATTAAATATCTCGGAAAAAGAGCATTTTATAATTGTTCAACGCTTGCGGCTGTTGTTTTACCGGAAGGCTTAACCGAAATCGGCACCGAGTGCTTTAATTCCTGCAAGAGCATAGTTAGTATTGTTGTTCCTCAGAGCGTAACTACAATCGGAGCAGGAGCGTTCTCATTTATGCCTTCACTTGAGAAACTGTATATTTGGAATTGTCAACCGGGCTATAATATGCTCTATAATTCAAAGAATGCCACAATTTACACTCTTGTCGCTTCTCCTTTATACGAATATGCAAAATATAATAAAATTAAGATTAAAGCATATACCAACGAAGAAGTTTTCGCCGAGGAATGTTTTGCGGCAGTTGATTCCCTTGAGGGTTATCTCGGCTATTGCACAGACGGCCACGGAGATATAGAATGGCTCACCGTTTATGAAGCGGATTGCGAAAATGACGGTTACAGAATCGGTGTTTGCGAATATTGCTCAACTATTCTTAAAGAAGAGCATATTAAGGCAGAGGGACATGAGTACCATCAGGTCGGCTATATTCAGGAGACTGCAACTCAAAGAGGCATTCGTGTTCTTAAATGCTCGCATTGCGGTGAAACGCATATAACCTACACCAATCCTACCTCGTCACAAGCACCTGCTGTCGGAGTGTATAATGTCAAAGGTGTTGTTCAGGCTGATACTAAGCGTGGCGCATATTACGGTGAAAACTTTGGCATTGAGAATGTAAATATCGTAATTGACGGCAGAGTTGTTGCCAGAACCAATGAATACGGTCAGTTCTCGTTTGATATGAAGTCAGGCACATATATGGTAGATATTGTATATAGCTTTGGCTTTACCCGAACGGTAGGCTTGACAATTACCGACCACGATGTTGTAATTACCGAGCCGATAAAAATTGTTGCGTGCGACTTTAATAAGGACGGACGGATAGATTCCGCCGACCAAAATCTGTTTAGAGTTATTGTTTCAAGCAAAAAGGGCGAAGCGGCATATCTTAGCTATGTCGACCTGAATCATGACGGCTATATTAATGCTAAGGATTATTTGATTATCCAATCCTTTGTGGGGATAGAAGCAAATACCTATGTTTATCCACAGCTTAATTTAGCGTAAAAAATATATTATGCTATATGCTTAATATAATAGGGTAGTTAAGGCTGACGGGACTGTTTTCAGTCCCGTCAATCTTTCTGTTCACTTATAAAACTAATTAAATTATGATTAAATGCTGTATTTATATTGACAATATTTTTTCATTTAGTTAAGACATTTATAAATGGAATTACAGAGATGAGAGGCGGTTATGGACGAGGTAAAAATTTTAGAAATTAAGCAAAGCGTTTTCAAAAATAATGATAACAGAGCAGAGCTTTTAAGAAAAGAGTTAAAGGAAAAAGGCGTTTTTCTACTTAACCTTATGTCATGGTTATTCCTATTTGTGCTAAAACAGGTGAGGGAATAGACGAGTGGGCAAATTGGCTATTTGATGAGGTTAAGGCTTGGAAAGAATGATTTATTAGTTAAATAGATTTTGTCGTATAAGTAAAAATATAAACCCCGTTAGTACGCAAGTATTAACGGGGTTTAGTAGTTCTATGGGTAAATTTCAGTTTTTCTCAATAGCTTGTTGTTGAAATTATCAGTTTTTGATTCTGTATTCGTTATACAGCTTTGCATAATCTTTTGCATTAATTATTCCGTCGGGAACAACATCCAGCAAAGAATTTTGTTTGTGATAATAATCCATAAATGCAATGGTGTATTTGCTGTCGCATTTTTCACATTTAATGCTTGCGTTATCACCGTCAAAGCTTTTTAACTTGTAGCTGTGACCTGTTGCGTAAAGCTTTACAAAATAGCTCTCACCGCAGCCAATGCAGGTAAATTCACTCTTTCCGTCCGTTTCACAGCTTGGCTGTTCAATTACTTTTTCCTCATAAATATGCTCTTTGCAGACTGATGAAAAATTAACCTTGAAGCTTCCTGTTTCAGACGGATTTTTGAATTTTGCACAAAGATAATATCTTTTTCCTGCCTCTAAATCATAAGAGATACTGAAGTCAAGATTTTCGTTGTTGCTCAGGTCACCGTCATCATTGTCAACTATTGCGCTGTCTTTCATAATGTCAAAGCTGTCAGAGTAGGTGTAGGTTGCCGCATCGTAAATCAAACCGTATGTATCATCGGTTGATTCGGACGAAAAGGAAATTGTGCAATTCGTTTTAGGCGCATATGACCAAATGCATTGTGCGTTTGCTTTATTGATTACAGCGGTGTTTTCTCCTTTTGCAATCGGAGTATCAAACATAATATAGTTTGCTAAGCAGTAGCCTTGAGCAAAGTTTGCTTGTGAGCATTTTGCAACAAAACCGTCTGTAAGCATCATTTGACTGTTGTAACCGAATGCATTGTCACCGATAGAGGTAACGCTGTCCGGTACAGTCAGCTCTTTTAGCGTGTCGCTTCCGGCAAATGCCGCTGTTCCTATATTGGTAAGCGTGCTTGGAAGCGTAACGCTTGTAAGTGCTGATTCAAAACAGAATGAAAAGTCTCCGATAGACTTAACACCCTCTTGAACGATGATGCTTTCTGTCTCGTTTTTATATTTGTTCCACGGTGCGCTTGTGTAATTCTCCTGAGTGTAATTATCCGTGTCAGCCTTAATCGTAAGGACCTTGCTTTCGCTGTCATAGCTGTAAGCAGATGCGTTTGCAAAAGCGGTTACGCCTGCTGTAACGGCTGATATTGCAAGTGCGGCACTCAATAGGAGGGTTGCGGTTTTTTTCTTAATATTCATTTTTCAGCCCTCCTTAAATTACTTCATATGTTGCCCTTAGGACAATTTCATTTTCTTTTACATTAACTGTTTTCCATTGCTTAAATGTGTAGAACGGAAGCTTTGGAGCGTGCATTCCTGCAATTTCTTCCTTGCTTGTGTCAAGGCTGTCTGACGAGGTAATGTACTTTGTGGCGATAACTCTGCCGTTGTTGTTAAGCAGAGTAAGCTTGATATTTGTTGACGGCTTAACTTCTTTTTCGGTCAGGTAAGCGCAAACCGTAGCGTTAGAATTTGCAATTAATTCACAGGTTGCTTCGCCTTGACTTACTTTTCTTGTAATGCCGTCCTTTTTTACCGTCCACTTCTGCACATTCAAATCACCGATGTCTTCGCTGATGTCGAATTTAACAAGGTCTCCGTAGCTTGCACTTTCGGTTCTGCTTTGCGATTCGACGATTTCACCGTTTGCGTTGCATATCATAAGCTTTACACTTATTGTTCTTACTCTCAACAGGGCAGTTGCTTCAATTATACTTGCCGTTGCCTTGTCAAGTGCAGATGCGTCTTGAGCGTCTATTGCTTGCTGTGCGCTTGTTTTTGCGTTGTTTATCGCTTGAAGGTAAACTTCCTTTGACTCTTGTGTGTATGCCTCAAAGCTCTCTACAACAGTCAGCAGGGAAGCGTTATATGCCTCTAAGCAGTCGGCAAAATCTTTGTCTGTTTTTGTCGGTTGAGTGATGTTTCTCTTTTCCCAATATCCACAGAGGTTGTCGCAATAGTAAATATCGTAGCCGCATTCGCTTGCTGTCGGAGCAACCGTTCTTGAAAATGATAAATGTGGATGATTGTTCGGATTTTCGTCAAGCTCAACCGTGTAGCTGTGGTCGTTACGGTTGCAGACATATTCTCCGACGCCCTTAAATGTGCAGTCAGGCTCACGGATTATCGAGTAGGTGTATTCGTGACCGAGAGCGTCAACATAACTGTTTTCGTCAATTTGCTCGTGTCCGCATACCTTACATTTTTGTGCCGTATATCCTCTTTCTGTGCAGGTCGGAGGAACTACAACATTTTCGTATGTATGATCTTTAAGCTCTGTGTAGTTGTCCTTGTAGCTGTCTCCGCAATGTGTGCAAGTGTGAAGCGTATAGCCTCGCTCTGTGCAGGAGGAGGGGACAACCTCACTTTTGTATGTATGCTCCAACTTGTCAGTCTCGGTTTCGTAAACGGCACCGCATATGTCACAAGTGCTTTGCCTGATTCCCGGCTCACTGCAAGTCGGCTCTTTGATTACATTACCGAGCGTCAGCTGACAAGCTTCCTCTCTCCTCGTTTCGTTTACGGTTATAACCTCGTTGTCACCGTAGGTGGCTCTGTCGGCTGTAACCTCGTTCCAAGAATAAATGATGTGAGCTTGTCTTTCTTGAACACCCTTTATTGTAGCGGTGTTTACAATAGCAGAGCTGTCAGCGGTCTGTCCTTCTTCAACAACCAATGAACCCATATTTTGACCACCGGCGCTGATGTACTCTACGATATAGTTGTACTTTAGCGAGTTGATTGCATTTGTAATGTCATTGGCAAGTACAGTAACGGATTTTGAATTATAAGCTCCGCTGTAACCGCTTGCCGAAATAACAGATGCCATAGCGCCCTGACCCTGAGTAAGAGCTGAGTAATATGTACTCCATGTGCTATTTGTGTATCGTGTCGCCTGTGCAGTTGAGCTTGAAATAACTCCGTTTTGCTGTCCTGCCTTTTCAGCATTTGTAAGAGCATTTCTCAATGTGTTGTAGGCAGTATTGTCCTTTGTAATTGATGATACTTGATTGAACTTATCAACTGCATTTTTAATTTGCGTTGCACAGTTAGAAACGTTTGTTGCCGTGCTTGAAGCGTAGTTATATGATGACGGATTTACTGCCGTTGCGGCATCGTATGCGCTCATAAGCTGAGATAAACCGCCCTGCTTGTACGCAGCCGGATTTTTAACCATAGCTCTGTAAGAAGCTGTGTTGATTTTTTCAAGTAACGGCTTGTAGTTAATGATATAGAAGTTTTTTGTGTTTACTCCGTCAATGTACTTAACCCATTGTACGCTGTTACCGCCATCACTTGTACCGATACCGACAGAGAATTGTGTCGGTGTAGCGGTGGTGTAATATCCTCCGCCACCGAATGCGGCATCATAATTTATGTTAAAAAAGTTTGCCATATATCGCATATCGCCTGTGGAAAGAACAATGTTAGATGACGTTCCTTCCTCGGAGCTGTTAATTTGATACGGGCTGTTAATTACGGTGTTGAAATTTCTTGAGCAAACATCGCCTTGATATTGTGAATTTTTGATTCTCAGTCCGCCGTTCTGCGCTCTCAAAGCCGTATAGAGAACTCTTGGGTTTTTAGGACTTGCAAATGTAGAACTGCTTGTTCTGTAAAAACCCACAATAAACGGAATATTAGGAGAAGAATCCGTGTAGAGGTATACACCTGTGTGATAGTAGAAGTTTGCGGTGGTGTTGTTACCCTCTGCCGAATAGCTTCTTACGAGAGGGTCGTCCGAAGGCTCGTACCATAAGCATCCCGTATTTGCAGGAATTGTACCATTGTCCGAGGACGAAAATCTTGGTGTTGCATTCGCTGTCGGTGCGCTCCATTCTTTCATGGAAGCAAGTGCCGATTTAAGTGTGTTTGTGTATTGAGCAATGTTCAGCGATTTTACATTGCCGTAAAGGTAAGCGTCGACAGCCTTTTGCGCATTGACATAAGCGTTGTAAGCAGTACCCATATTTGTGTAGAGCTTACCGCTTGCCATCTTTGCTTCATACTCTGCCATTGCGGTTTTTAATGGCTGAATTTCTGCCATACCTAAATCTGCACCGTAATTTATTCCGTTTAATTCGAGCCAAATGTCGGACCATTTTCCGTTTCCGTTTGTTCCGTTGTTGTTTCTGTTACAAAAAGCAACGACAGTAATGTCATTTATGCCCGCAGCTTTTGCGTTCTTTACCGCTGTCGTTAAGTCGAGAGTAACATATTTGTTGTTGTCGTTTCTGTAATCGTGGTCAATATATCCGACCTTGTTTGTGTCGTTGAGTCCGAATAATTGCTTTATGTATGCAGCGCTGTTTGCACCTGCGTTAGTTGCAATTCCCGAGTGAGTAGTGTGTTTTAATGTTTGGCTGAGAGGCTTTAGGTATTGTGATGCCTTTGCCGAATCAATCCAGTACAGCTCAACACCAAAGTTGTCGATTTTTTCCTGCGACCATTTTGTACTTGTAGCCGCAACGCTTGCTTTGTCGCCCGATTTGATGTCGGTAATATCGTAGCTCCAAAGACCTACCGTTGTATTGCCCGGCTGTGAGTCATTTACGATATTAAATGCAGTTGCGTTATATCTTGTACTTCCGTCCTGTCCGCAGAGAATACCGCTTTTGCCGATCGGAATAAATGAGTTTGATTCGTTATAACTGATGAATTCAGGCTCTATCCAAGAATCCGACCACTCGTTTGTTGTTACGCCGTTGTTATTTTTACTGCAAATGGCAAGCACACAAATCTCGCTCCACTTTTCCTGCTTTGCTTTGTTAAATGCTGATGTCAGGTCGAGTGTCGTGTATCTGTTTATTGCCGTTGCATAGTTATGACTTATTGTTCCTATCTTTGTTGAATTGGTTAAGCCGAATTTGTTTTCTGCCCATCCTACCGCATTGTCTCCGACATTGTTTGCCAAGTTGTTGTCAATAGAGGTTTTGTTGCTGACGCTTGCCTCTTTTAGATAGCTTGATGCAAGTGATGGGTCTATGTAATAAAAGTTTATGCTTAAATCATTGATGCTTGCCTTGTAATAGTCATTTACAAATACGTTTAACGAAGCCGAATCAACATATTTCAGGCTGTCAATTCCGTAACTCCACAGTCCGATTGTTGTACAGCTTGCGGCACCGTCGTTTACTATGTTAAACGAATTGCCGTTGTACCTTTGGTTGCTGTTTCCTGCGCTTATTACTGCCGACCTTGAAATTGAAAGGGCAGTGCTTGAAACGGTGTATGTGATGTTGCTCAGTTTAATCCATGTGTCCGACCAATTAGGATTTGATTCTGATGCGCCGTTGTTTTTGTTGCACATTGCAAGAATACAAAGACCGTTCCAGCCATTCTTCTTCATATCATGAATTGCCGTTGTGAGGTCAAGCGTAAATTCGTTGCTTTCGTTAGATGAATAGTTGTGTGCAAGAGAGCCGAGAAGATTTTTGTTGTTCAGTCCGAATGTGTTTTTGATGTACGATATGCTCGCATCTCCTGCGTTTGTGTTTATTCCGCTGAGGTTGGTATGCTTTTCGGTTTCGTTGATGCCTTTCAAATATGCATTTGCACTTGCCGGATTTATGTAGTAGAAGTCTATTGCTAAGCCGTCAATGCTTTGTCTTGCATATTCGGTTACCGTAGCTGTTAGCTGCGCACCGGTCATTTTAGACGCATCCGAAATATCATAGCTCCAAAGTCCAACCGTCGTGTTACCGCCCGAGCCGTCGTTAATAATGTTAAAGGTATTGCCTTTGTATCTCGAGGCTGTAATGTTTCCGCCGACTATACCCGATTTAGTCATACCTATACCTGTGCCGTCATCGGCATAAACGGCACTAACCCCCGTTGTGCCGCAGGATAGAATTATGGCAATAACTAAAAAGAGAGAAGTCATTGATTTGATAAACTTAGTCTTTTTCATTGCAGTTCTCCGTTTGATGAGTTTTGGGTATAAATTGTTAAATTTAAACTGACAGATATTTTTATTCTCTTATATTATATACAATTATATTTGCAATTTCTATTGACATCTTTTACTAAATAAATGACGAAATATTGAATAATCTGTCAATAGACAGTAAACGCAATAATAGTTTATAATAATAGAGATGATAGATATTTTTATACTTTTATTATTGGAACATCAACCTTAAATGATTGATTAACGGAGTAAAAAATGAAAAAAATCAGTAAGAAAATTTTAGCGATTATGCTGGTTGTGGCTTTTCTTTTTGGCTCGGCTCTGCCTGTATCGGCTCAATCCTTTTCTACCAATTCGCTTTTGACTACTTCGGTCAGCGGACATAATTGGATGAATGGTATCAGCGACAGTACGGCGCTCACGGACATTACTATGCCCGGTACGCACGACTCGGGTACAAAAAATGTTGACCTTCCTATTTGGTCAAAAACGCAGACACTTTCCATAACCGAGCAGTTGAATATCGGTGTAAGATATTTTGATTTGAGATTGGAACATGTTTCCGATGTGTACTATAATGCACAAATCGTTCACGGCTCATCAAACTGCTGGAATGATAAGGGAGGACACCTTACTCTTTATGAAGTGCTTGAGGATATGTACGCATTCCTTAACGCAAATCCGAGCGAAACTCTCATTGTAAGCGTTAAGCAGGATTACGGTAATGATATTAACGCTTTGGCAAATGATGTTAATACTCTTATTGACCTACGTTCTAACTATTGGTTTACAGGCTCTTATACGCCTAACCTCGGCTCTGTAAGAGGTAAGTGCGTGCTTGCAACCCGTATGAGAGAGGTCGGACGAGGTATAAGCCTTAGTTGGGGCGACCAAGGCTCTGACGGCGGAGCTGTTGATTCGGGCTGGATGAAGGCTCAGGACAGATATAAAATGGGTGCTTCCTCTAAGTGGTCAAATGCCGTTAAGCCTATGCTTGACGAAACTAAGCCAAACGGTGTATGGTATGTAAACTTTTTGTCTACAACAGGCGGAGGCATTGCGGGCGTTGAATCCAATGCAGGCACCATGAACGGTTATTTCAGAACCTATGAAATGATGAATAATAAGTGCTACGGTATCGTCATATTAGACTATGCTACCGATGACTTATGCTCGAAAATATATAAAGCTAATGACCTTGTCGCTAAGATACAGCCTAACAGCGAAGCAGGGCAGTATTATTATCGACTTAATTTGAACACATGGGACGATATTCCCGGCTCTTGGCAGGGCGTTTCGTGTAGATTGTATTATAAAACGAATAACGGAACGGGCGAGGAAAAGTCTGTTCTCCTGTTTGACCAATCCGCCGCATATAAGGGCTATGCTTTCGTCGCAACCGTAACTAATAACGATTTTACAGGCTGTGTTGACGGCTATCCAACAAGAGTGCAGATGTACTTTAATTGGACGGGCAATGACGGAATAGGTATTGACCAAAGATTGTATGTCAGCCGTTCGCCGAGTGATAATCTTACCCTTGTTGCCAAGGATACTGTAAGATATACTACGCCGACAAATACTACTAATAATCTTTCGGTGCAGGCAAATACATATCCTCAGATTAAATCTGTTGCATTTGCCGACGCAAGCGATTTAACTGTTTCTGCTCCTGATATAAATTCGGACACGGTTAATCAGTATACTTTAAGATACAATATTTATGACCAGTATAATGTTAAATGGCAGAGAGAATCGGCTGCACTCACCCCCGATACAAATTATCCGGGTGTAACCGTTTCGGGCAATAAGCTTTTGATTGATAAATCAGCAAACGATATTGCACCTAATACCTCATTTAATGTTTATGCTACCTATGCATCCTCGGGCAGTACTCTTAGAAGTTCGCCGAAAAGGATTACTGTTACAACAAATAAAATTCCTTATAAATTCGTAAACTATGACGGTACGGTGCTTGCTTCAGGCTCTGAATACGCAGGCACAACCCCGCAGTATAACGGACAGACACCTAAGCGTGAGCCTGACGAGAACGGACATTATACCTTTACCTCGTGGACACCTTTGAAGCCTTTGTCGGTGGAAAATAACACCTATACTGCATTTTATACCGCCAATAATCACCTTGTAAGCAAAACGGTTGTGCAAAAGCAAGCAACCTGTACTCAGTCGGGCTTGAGTACAAATTATTGTACCTGCGGCTATTCTTGGACAAGTGAGATACCGGCAACAGGTCACAGCTATATTACTGTTTCAAAACCACCTACCTGTACCGAGGACGGTTACAGAAAAGTAGTTTGCCGTATTGACGGTGATGTCAAGGAAAATACTGTGTTGCCCGCAACAGGACACGATACGAAAAATGCTGTAAGAGGCGAATATGTTGCTCCGACAGGTGAAGAAAACGGATATATTCCTTACTATTGCCCGATTTGTAATGAAGAAATACTTTCTATGAGAAAGTACGATGCCGTTAATCTCGGCGGCTATTACGATGCTCTCGGAGTTGTAGACGGAATTAAAAATGAGCCTGATTATTCTTCATATAATTCTGCCTATGTTACAGAGCTTGAGCAGGCTGTTGCTCAGGCTAAACAGCTTGCAGAAGACGAGGAAAAGAATAAACTCCAGTCAAATATCGACGAGGCTGCTTTAAGAATTAATGCAGCTGTTGCAAAATTTTCTTCGGACATCGGAGTTAATTACTACACCTTGACATTTGTGTTTAATAACGGTGTCAGCCGTAAGCTTACATATAAAGAGGGAACAGCACCCGAAAGCATTGCAGTTCCCGCAAATACGGCTACCATTAATACCGAAAGTAATCACACGATTTATAGGTGGGAAACCGTTAAGACGGTAACGAAAAATAAAACCTATGTTGAAAGCAGCGTAACAAAACCGCATACATTTAACACCTATATTGCTCCCGATATCGAACATACAGGCTCTTGTGTTGAAGATGTAACAGTCGAGCATAGATGTATTTGTGGATATTTGTATACAGAAGTGACAGGCAAGGGCGATATTCACAGCTGGGGTGAGTGGACTTCAAACGGCGACGGCACACATACAAAGCATTGCTTAAATGACAGTTCGCATACCGAGACCGATAACTGTGTTATTAATCCTCAAACCCATTCTTGCGTTATTTGCTCATATAAACTCAATACGAAAAATTATGAGAATTCGGTTGAACTTGCAAAAAATCTCCTTAAATCAAATAACAAGCAGTATTCTCAGGAAAAACTTGATGAATTGCAGGTTGTACTTGACAGAGCAGAACAGGAGTTTTTGAAAGCGGATTCTCAGGAAAAAATTGACAGTCTTAATTCACAGATTGCTGCTGCCGTGTTTGCCGTAATAGGCTCGTTGAGATACTATACCGTTAAATTTACATATGTAATTGACGATAAAACGACCGTTGTGGTAACTCAGCTTGAAAAAAGCTATAACACATCCGTTACTCTCGACATTCCGTCATCGACATTGGAAAATGCAACTGTTGAAAAATGGACGGTAAAGCTTGTTGAAACAGGCTCAATTAAAAAGTGCCAAGCAGACGGTGCATCGCTTACATTTGACATTACCGATAATGTTGAATATGTGGCATATATAAAAACAGACAAAACCGAAAATTCACAAAAATCAAAAATCACCCTGACCGATATTAACGGCAGAGTGACACAGGTTATTTATGTTGAAAACGGTCAATACACGGTTACCGTAAACGGCTCTGATTTAGTTCTTGTCGCTGCGGATAGGTCATATACCTTGAGTGCTAAACGATTAGCGTTTAAGAACGTTTCCGGCTTTGCCGTTAATGGCACAGCGATTGGTGATACCGTTGATGTTAAATCGGATATTGTAATTAACGCCTTGTATTCATAAATAAACATATAATAAAACATCACGACAGTTTTAATTGCCGTGATGTTTTTTGTATTATGTGTTATTTTGATTCGCCGCTTAATTGCTTCCAATGAATTTTGCAGTATTCCTTGCCGTTAATAGCAGGGTATTTTTCGTCATCAACTCTTGCTGCATTTAGGCAATCATATTCTTCGTTGTATGCACAAGTTTGTGCATTTCCCTCGTTAATCGCAGGAATATATGCCATACAGAAGATTGCAATAACCGTTATAACGATTGCGACAGTTCCTGTTTTTGCATTCGCCTTTTTGAACAGCTTTTGTGCGTCGACCTTGTCGAGTGCCTTGATTTTACATAAAGCGTTAGAAATCAAGTAACCAATTACACCTGCGAAAATACCAATAAGCATACCGCCGAGTACATCGGTCGGATAATGCACCATAAGATAAATTCTGCTGCTCATAGTACATACGGCAATTATCGGAAGAATTGTTGCAAATACCTTTTTTTTGTCCTTAGAAAAGCAGATTGCAAGTGCCGTCGTAATTTCAAATACTCCTGTTGTGTGTCCTGACGGGAAGGAGTAATCGCTTTCGCTGAGCCTTCCTGCCGCTTCGTACCACAGCATATAGTCACTTACGCCCTGAAGTGTGTTGTACGGTCGAATTCTCAGCACCATAGGCTTGAAAATTACATTTGTTAAAAGTGTGCCTATGATTATCGCAAAGATAATCGAAAAGCCGTACTTCCTTGATTTCTTGAAAAAGCATAGCACTAATCCAAAAACAAACATAGGTATGATAAAGTTTTCATCTCCAAACGATGTGAAAAACTTTGCCACGCCCGTCAAAAATCCGTTTTGCAATCCACCGAAAAACTTGAATATCAGCAAATCAAAATTGTAAAATATGCTGTCAAGCTTATCTCCGATGGTTGCGGCGAGTAAAAAAGTATTCATATGTACCTCCATGAAATGTTTTACCTTATTTTAACATTTAGTATGGCTTATTTCAATATATCAAATAAATATTTTTTTCAACTAACTTGTTTATATCGCAATTTTGTGTTACTATTTTTTTGGAGTGATAATTTATGTATGTTTTAACTGCAAATGAAATCAGACAGGTAGAAAATAATTGCTTTGACGGTTACTCTACCGAGGCAGAACTTATGCTTAAAGCGGGTACCGCCTGCTTTGAAACGGTAATGAGCGAGTGTTCCGATAAGCTAAAGCATAGCAAAATTTCTGTTTTTTGCGGAAACGGTAAAAATGCAGGCGACGGTTTTGTTATGGCAAGGCAGTTTTATGCTTCGGGATTTGATGTTCAAATTGTTTTGTGCGATAAAAAGCCCGAAATAAGCGAACCTTTAATGTATTTTAATCAGGCTGTTCTCAGCGGTGTGCCTGTTGTTCATTATTCGGAATGTAATTTTGACAATATTAATTTTGTGATTGATTGCATTTTCGGCATCGGATTTAAGGACGAGCCTCGTCCGCCTTTTGATGATATTTTTGAAAAAATCAGTACGCTTGACGCTGTTGTTGTAAGTGTTGACACACCCAGCGGAACCGATGCAACCGTCGGCTCTGCTTGTAAAAATGCAGTTAAGGCAGATTTAACTGTTGCAATTTCAACTCTTAAATATTGTCATATTCTCCCGCCGTCAAACGGATTGTGCGGTAAAATTCGTATCGTTGATATCGGTATACCCGAGCCTTGCTATAACCCGCCTTACACTCAGACGATTGATTATAATTGCGTTCGTGCTTCTTTTCCCGAAATTGATTATAATTCAAATAAAGGGAGTAACGGAAAATTACTTTGTCTTTGCGGTTCGTACACTATGCCGGGTGCAGCTGTTATTTGTGCAAAATCCGCTGTTAAAACCGGTGCGGGATTGGTTAAAATCACAACTCCCGCAAGTGCCTATCCGATAATAGCTTCCCACCTTGTTCAACCGATTTTTCACCCTGTCGCAGATAAAGACGGTGTTTTCTCTGTTGAAGCCTTAGATGATATTCTTTCCGATTTAAGCGCAGCCTCTGCTGTTGTAATCGGTTGCGGTATGAATAAAAACGATGATACTGTCGAAATTGTAAAAAATGTGCTGCTTAATTCAAAAGTGCCTGTAATTGTTGATGCGGACGGTATAAATTCTCTGCTTTCGTGCATAGATATATTAAAGGATGTTAAAGCACCTGTTGTTCTTACGCCTCACCCGGGCGAAATGGCGAGGCTCGTATCAAAAACGATTGCCGAGGTACAGGAAACTCGTATTCAGACGGCAAAGGATTTTGCTTCAAAATACGGAGTTGTCCTTGTTCTTAAAGGAGCAAATACAATAGTTACGGACGGAGACAGCGTGTTTGCTAATTTAACCGGTAACTCATCTCTTGCAATGGGCGGTACGGGCGATATGCTTTCGGGTATTATCGGCTCTCTTGCCGCACAGGGAATGACTGCGCTTGATTCGGCAAAGGCAGGCGTTTTCATTCACGGCAGATGTGCCGATGAGGCTGTGAAAGATAACAGCTTCAGAGGGTTATCCGTTCTTGATATGATAGACCGACTCGGTGCTTTAATGTCCGAATATGAAGTATGAGTTGATTTTATGAAAAAAATAGTGCCGCTTCTTGTATTATTGTTGGCTTTTTCGTCTTGCTCAAGAACTGCAAAACCTCCTGCCTTGAAAACGGAATTTTCACAAAATGCTGTTGTTGAGACGGGGGATTTTTCTTATAAGGCGGAAATCTCAATGACCGATAATGTTGTCTACATAACGGCTACCTCGACTAATGCCGACGGCTTAACGCTTTCGTGCGATTCAAATGAAGTGACATACTCCTATAAAGGCTTTACCGATTCGTTGCCATTTTCGCAAGTGTCGGATTATAATGTTGCAAAAATTCTTTATTGTGTATTTACCGATTTGTATAATTCTCAGGTGAAAACCGACGGCGAACTTACAATCTTTAACGGTAAGGTCGGAGCAGGAAATTACATATTGACTTTGGATAATAACGACAACCTGATTTCTTTGTCGGTCGATGAGGCTTCCTTATATATTAATTTTAGTAATGATTAATTATAATTTATGCGAAAAAAGTCTTGATTTTTTGTCTCTTGTTTGTTATAATGTTTCAGCATTCGTAAATATGAAAGCGAATTCGCACACGGTAAGGTCAAGCCAAAGGTTATCAAATCGGCTTATGCCATACTTTATCGTGGAGGATTAACCTTAAAGGAGGAAATTAAAATGGCAAATGTAGTTTCTATGAAACAGCTCTTAGAAGCAGGTGTTCACTTTGGTCACCAAACAAGAAGATGGAACCCTAAAATGGCAGAATACATCTTCACAGAAAGAAATGGTATTTATATCATTGACCTTCAAAAAACAGTAAAGAAGCTCGACGAGGCTTATATGTTCGTTCGTGATCTTGCTGCTGACGGCGGAAGCATTATTTTCGTTGGTACAAAAAAGCAGGCTCAGGACAGCGTTAAGGAAGAAGCAATCCGTTGCTCAATGCCTTATGTAAACGCAAGATGGCTCGGCGGTATGCTTACAAACTTTAAGACTATCCGTGGTCGTGTTGCTCGTCTTGCTCAGCTCAAGAAGATGCAGGAGGACGGCACATTTGATCTTCTTCCAAAGAAGGAAGTTGCAGGTCTTGAGCTTGAAATCGAAAAGCTTGAGAAGTACCTCGGCGGTATCACAGAAATGAAGAAGATTCCTGATGCAATGTTCATCGTAGACCCTCGCAAGGAGAGAATCGCTGTATCAGAGGCTACAAAGCTTGGTCTTCCTATCGTTGCTATTGTTGATACAAACTGCGACCCTGATGAAATTGATTATGTAATTCCTGGTAATGACGATGCTATCCGTGCAGTAAAGCTTATTGCAGGTGCAATGGCTGACGCTGTTATCGAGGGTAGAGACGGTTCTGATGTAGCTCAAGAGGCTGCTGAGGAAGCTACTGCTGAAGAAACAGCAGAATAATTTATCGAATAATACCTAACAGGAGGATAATAAAATGGCATTTACAGCTCAAGATGTTAAGGCGCTTCGTGAAAAGACAGGCGTTGGTATGATGGAATGTAAAAAGGCTCTCGTTGAGGCTGACGGTGATATGGATAAGGCTGTTGAGTATCTTCGTGAAAGAGGACTTGCAGCTGCACAGAAGAAGGCTTCAAGAATCGCTGCTGAGGGTGTAGTTCTTCCTTATTATGATGAGGCTACAAAGCAGGGCGTTGTTCTCGAGGTAAACTCTGAGACAGATTTCGTTGCTAAGAACGAGAAGTTTATGAACTTTGTTGAGGGCGTAGCAAAGACTATTCTTGCTACAAATCCTGCTGATGTTGAGGCTCTCAAGGAAGAGAAGTTCAACGGCACAGACAGAACAGTTACCGAAACTCTTAATGACCTTGTTCTTTCAATCGGTGAGAATATGAAGATTCGCCGCTTTGAGAGAATGGAAGGTATCGTTTCTACTTATATTCACGCAGGCGGCAGCGTAGGCGTTATGATCGGCTTTGATGTAGCTGATGAATCAAAGGCTGCTGATCCTGAATTCGTTGCTATGGGTAAGAATGTAGCTATGCAGATTGCTGCTATGAACCCGGAGTACTTGAGCAAGGACGACATTTCTGCTGAAGAGGCAGATAAGATGAAGCTCATCACTGTTGAAAGCGCTCTTAATAAGCCGGATTCACTTCCTATTCCTATTCTCAGCAAGCTTATCGACGAGGCTATTAACGATAAGAAGTGGTCTGATGAGGACGCTTCAATCTACAACGGTCTTGATAATAAGCAGAGAAAGAACTTCACAAACTTCATTTCTAAGGAAGCTTTGGAGATTCTTGCAGGTATCGCTGTATCACATAAGGATGAGATTGTTGATAACAAGATTTTCACAGGTCTTGTGCAGGGTAGAATTTCTAAGCAGATTAAGGAAATTTGCCTCTTAGAGCAGGACTTCGTTCGTTCAGACCTCTTCCAGGGTTCAGTTGCAGGTTATATTGACAGCGTTGCAAAGGCACTCGGCACAGAGATTAAGGCAAACGGCTATATCCGTATGATGAAGGGCGATGGACTCGAGAAGAGAGAAGAAAACTTCGCAGAGGAAATCGCAAAGCAAATCAACGGCTAATCGAAATTTCAAATAAAATTTCATAACCTATCACAACCCGTTAAAACGCACTGTTTTAGCGGGTTTTTGCTATTTTTATGGAATTTCTCACTTGCCGTATTTTATCGCAAAATATCATAACTTTTCAGCCCGTTTTGCGTAAAAGTTGCGTAAAGATTTGCGTAAATTTACGCAAATTTACCTTCTGCGAAGTATTTTTTGCGTCAAGCCAAAATGCCGTTAAATAGGCGATAGGGGAGTGTTACAAATTCATCTTGTTTCTCGGATGATTTTCCTCAAGAATATGACGAATTTTATTTGTGCTGATGTGAGTATAAATTTGAGTAGTCGTAATCGAACTGTGACCGAGAAGCTGCTGAA
>OLGY01000437.1_pt1 | contig 29057 bp, 27 predicted proteins | sample 1605951 | NCBI WGS metagenome assembly OLGY01 (sample SAMN03283280) | human gut metagenome | biome: human-associated habitat; material: feces | host: Homo sapiens | place: Peru | collected 2012
AGCTGTTTCAGGTACCAACAATTCATACGCAATATATTCATAAATGTCCCTCAAATCCTGTCTTGCTTCAGCGGAATATGCCACATAAAAAATCATATGCCAAAATCTCTTTTCATTTCAGCTTCAATGGCATCTGCTGAGTAAACTCTGCCAGCTTTTACATCAGACATACCTTTTTCAATTTCTTTATCAAATTGTTCTTTCGTAAGAGAACCATAGGTCAACGGTGCCGTTCTTGGTAATTTCATTTCAAATGGAATTCCCTTTTGCAAAACAATCTGCCGTAGAAACATTCCTACTGCATTTGACATTGGAATTCCTAACTGATCTAATACACTTTCAGCCTGTTCTTTAAGTTCAGGCTCAACTCGAGCAAACACATTTGCTGTTCTTGCCATAATCATCGCCTCCCCGCAGGAACTTCTTTCACCACAAATCATATTCATTTTTATCGAGGACAGTCCGGTTAACAAATTCCAACCCGAAAGCTTTGCTTTTAGGTTGTCGCGGTACACTCGCGCAAAATAGGGGTACAATGAGGGTACAAATACCATTCTCATTCCCCAAAAGCCTTGATTTTAAGCCACTTCAGACAAAAGTACGGATTCTGCCGTGGCAGATAAAAAGAATCGCCACAGGCGTTTCTCGTACTTTTATCATAGTTTTGTTTCTCCTTGTTTTGCCCCGGAATGTCCTGTTTTGCGATGGTTTCCGGGGTTCGTGTAGTTTGCTCTGAAATTACAGATTGTGGCAAATCAGAGCAGAACCCTGCATTTTAGTACTGCCTGTTAGTAGTAAAGCTGGTAGTAAATGGAAAGGATTACTACTAAATGTTATACATTGAATCGCTTCTTTTCTTCTTCCTTTCCACCCTTTGCAATGTGAAGATAAAAGCCTTTACATTCCTTATTTTCCATTCCAAATATATATTTAATTCCCTCTATCAATGCACGTTGTATTATATGTGTTGAATTATACCATTGTCTCTGTGAAACCATTTTCTTAGGATTATTATGTGTATACAAATTTCTTACTTCTTTTACATCTATTAAATCATCATCCGTACAATCTATATAATGATGTACTTGATTCAACGCCTCTAAGTAATTACGCAAATTAGGTTCTTTCTGTCTCGCATCCTTCAACTTAATAGATTCTCTGTAAATGGTATCATCCAATTCACATAATAATTCGAAAGCCTGACATCTCCATAAAAAAACATCTTCTTCCGATACATCATAATTATATATAGACTTTTTCCATATATATATTGGTTCTTTATATTTTTCATAATTCAATAACCATTTACTCAAATCTCCAAAAATCACCTCGGTTGATAGCATAGTTTTATCATGAAATACATAGCTTTTTTCAGATGATATTTTATCAGATCTAAGTATCTCAATTCCCTTACCATCAAAGCCACAAAAATTTATTTCATCAAAAATCAATTTATGATTAGCTACAAATTCAAAATATTCGCGAATCCGAACCAAAAAATTATGTAAAATTTGAAAATTACTAATATCTTTCAATCTTACGACAATTATCTTTTTTTCGTTTTCTTGAAATAAACACCATTTATTATACTCGTCCAGACATATTTCTGAAGTCACATCACAATTGCTCATAAAACCTTCGACACCTTCAAAATGAAGCTTTAAAATCCCACAGTTAGGAATATTACTTCCTCTTATAAGTGATTTATATTCTCCTTCCATTACTATGTAATTCATTGTCATTTTACTTTTTAAAAATAAACAATCGTAGGCTATATGGCACTGACCATCTTCATCAATAAATTGTATGTTTACAGTTTTCCCAAATAAGTATTCTTTCGCATTTATAGACGCTTCAGATAATCCCGAAATAAGCATCATAAATCTGCGGCCATCTCGTTCAAATAGCACGTCCACATCTTTTTGATTAGCAGAAATATTAACTGTTGTCTTTCCTATTACAAGTACTCTTTCATTTATTCCATCTTGAAATAATGATTGAATATCAATCACGTAACATCACTTCCTTTATTTATTTTATCTTTCCCCTTTGCTTTTTCTATCGGATATTTGGCTTCATTCATTGTCATCTTCATATTAACAATTTCATCCGTGTCAAGTCCCAGCTTGTCTAACAAATCCTGACTATATACTATTACATCCGCCAGTTCCTCTTTTACATGTTGTAAATCATAATTCTCATTCGACCACTGAAAGCACTCTAACAGCTCAGCAGCCTCAATTACAATTGATTTGGCAAGATTTGCCGGTGAATGAAACTGATCCCAATCTCTGTCTTCTGTAAATTTTCTAATTCTATCTATTGTTTCCTGTCTCATAACTGCTCCTTTGTTTTGCGAATTTCAATTATACCTTTCTCCTCGTATTTTTATACCTTCCTCTCCGGAAGCAATACCTGTAACTGTCCTCATACTGTTGTAGTAATCAGTAAAATTTTTCTATTCCTTCCAGCATCTCTATTTCTCAATTGTACTTCCAATTTCTCATTTAATAATTTTTTTAAGAGCTTCTATCTGCTTAGTACGCTCAATATTATCTAATTCTAAAAAAGCAAGCAAACTTAATTGGTAAATTTCATCATACCAAAATTCCAATTCTTTAATTGGCATATTAGCTGTATGCTCCTTATAATGTTTAGAATTGGGGTCACAATTATTGTGCCGTATATTCATACTATTATACAAAAAGAATATATTATTCTCTAATGTTTTATTAATACTCCCAAGCTCTTCCCTCTTAGCTTCTAATTGGTCTGCTAATAAAAGTATAATAGATTTCTTGGCTTCAATATTTCCTTGTAATGCATGATGATTATATTCAATTACTTTATATGACAACGAGGGCGCCACTATTTCTGACACCGCAATAGCTTCTTGAGATTTCGGAACCATAATTGTAATGTTATCCTTTTGAGTCATCATATATCCTATTAATTCAATTACTTTCATAACTTGCTGCAGATAAACTTGCTGAGGGGCATTTATCCCCGCATACATCAATGGCATATTACAATTCAAATACAGAACCAGATTATATGTATATTCACAAAATAGCACTAAATAATTCAGGTCAAAATTACTTGGTACTTTTTCAAAATGAATATCATAAAAATCATCGAAATCATCCAAACTTAAGCATGTTCCACGAAATGGGACATTCATAAAGTTCACAGCACAGTGATCTCTAAGTGAATAATAGTTTCCATATGTATCCTGAATTTTCTGAAGATAAAACGAACTATAGAGACGATCATATTCTCTTTTTATATCAATATTGGCAGATTCCAAAATTTGTGCAAAATTTTTTCGTTCCACTTGACTCCTCCTTTGATAAGCAAATATTCGTATTCCGTGTTTCTCCTATCCTGCTTTATCATACCAACACTCTTTCAAAACACCGTCGTTATGGTTTGGTAAGCCTGTCCCCGTGCTCTATCTCTCTAACATATAAAACACCTCTTACATTAATAGATTTTATCATCTCACTTCATCTGAAATTATATCAAATATTGTCTCCTCTATTACTTTAACACACTCATCCGTTTTCTTTTTTATGTCCTTTCCCCAAAAGCGAATAACTGTCCAGCCCATAAACAACAATTTCTTATTAACTTCTTCATCCCGTTCTCTATTTCTCGAAATTTTTTCCAGCCAATATTGACTATTGTCGCCTTTTTCAAGACGTGGTTTTAATATTTCCCAATCTTTTCCATGAAAAAATTCTCCATCACAAAATATAGCTATCTTATATTTTGTTAACACAATATCGGGCTTTCCCGGAAGGTCTTTGCAGTTTTTTCTGTAACGATAACCTTTTTCCCATAGAGCTTTTCTTAATATTACTTCTATATCTGTATCTTTTGCGCAAATATTTTTCATATTTTTATGGCGCTGCTCTTTAGTTAAATTATCTGACATACGCTTCACCCTGCATAATATTTATCATATTTTTCTTAAAATCTTCTGCCGTCCAATGATTCACGAAATGTACATTGAGGATTATTTCTATATCCCTCACACGCCCAAAACCACACTTTTCCATGTTTTAATGTCAAACGATTTCCACATAATGGACACTTTCTCCACAACATCTGAGCTGCTCTTTCGTCATACTGCTGTTTAGTCGGCTTAGTGTACATTTCCATCATTCCGTGCATATTTCCTGTCTGAAAGTAATAATTTTCTGCGTCCATTTTGGTTTTGCCATTCAACATAGCATTTTGCGGTATAATTTTATGTTCTCTTATTGTCCTAACCAGTTCACTATTATAAATAAAACCCGGGAAATCATACTTCCAATCCTGATTAAAAATGTTTTCTATCAATATGCTCCTTATATTATCAGGTATTTCACTTTCTTCTTGATAAAGCAGGCTCTGCTGCTTCATTAAGCTGTCGCCGTCAGGTTTAAACCTAACTAATACCGTATAATCATACCTCGACGTTGTCTCTGAAATATTTGGTTTATATTCACCATTTTCATTCCAGTCTTTAGTTTCAAGCAGCAACAGATTTCCGTAATACTTTGTTGATTTTACAGATATCAGCTTTTCTTGACAACATATATCATATGTATCCCATTTTCCTAATTCATATTGGTCTATATCAGGTTTTTCTACATCTATATTATGATTTTTCAAATAGCGGTACAAAGCAAATTCAGCCATTTTCCCCTGAAATGTATTTATAAATATCTGTCCCATAGTTCTATGAAGTGTTCCTCCACTTCTATAATCTCTATGTTCTCCAGTTTTTGCATATGACATTCCAAATGCAAACTCAAAGCTATCCGTTTTATCCTCTGGAAGTATTGATGCATATTCATGAAAATCTTTTTTATCTTTTACAAAATAATTATTTCCTTCTATTCTCAATTCACCTGCTTGATTATCCATATGTTTATCTCCTTATAAGCTGCTATTATATGCTTCTGCAATCTTCTCTGCTATACGCTGTATAACTGATACACACACTGAATTTCCTGCCTGTTTATATAATCTTGCATCGCTCATGTCTTCTGGAAGTTTAAAATTCTTAGGGAAGCCCTGTGTATTAAAACACTCATGTGGTGTCATTTTTCTGATTCCATAATCGGTTTTAATTAAACATACATTATGTCCGCCTTCGCCTTGATTAGCAGTAAGTGTTGGTACTACACCACTCTTATTTTTTCTTACATACCTTCTTCTCCATTGATAAACCGCATTTTTATCATCCATTGCATCCACAAGCTGTTCATAAATATCACCTTTATATTTTCCTTCTGTGTAATAATATTTTTCATCAACCTGATTGTTAAAATCAATCACATCTGATAACTTTTTCTTTAATGGCACCGGCAATGGAAACTCAAAACTTTTATACTGCTCAATATTTTTAAAAGCTGCTATATAAATTCTTTCTCTGTTTTGTGGAATATTTCCATACTCCATAGCATTTAAAACTGCATACTTTACATGATAACCTTCCTTCTGCAGTTCATTGAGAATTACAGAAAATGTATTTCCATTATCATGTCCAACCAAATTTTTAACATTTTCAAGAAAAACTATCTGTGGTTTTTTAGCTTTAATGATTCTCACAAGTTCAAAAAATAATGTTCCTCTGCCTTTTTCATCTTCGAATCCTTTTCTATATCCTGCCACACTGAAAGCCTGACACGGAAAACCAGCCAGCATGACATCAAAATCCGGTATATCATCACTCTTAACTTCTCGTATATCTCTGCAATCAACCTTAATTTTATTGTTTAATTCATATGTTTTTACTGGATATGAATCAAATTCATTAGCATAAACCACCTTGAATGACTTTGTGTTCTCAAATCCTAAATCAATTCCCCCAACACCCGCAAAAAAAGACGCGCACTTCAACATAATAAAATCCTCCTGTAATATATTAACAATATATTATCAGAAATCGCGGCGCGCCGCAATGTTTTTATTGCAAAAAAAGGACTAGCATAAGCTAGTCCTCCTCATCATAAAATTTTTCGTACGTTCCCAACTCTGCAAAATTTATTGAATAATCTAAGTCTGCGTTTCTTGTAAATATAACACTATCAACTCCAAACAGCTCTAACATTTCATATGTCACAACTGTTCCCTCTTCAACTTCAAAAACATCCCTTAACAGCCACTTCCCAAGCACTTTATTTGGATTACTCATTATAGCTTTTCCTATCAACGGATTATTCTTATCTGCCTCCTGACAAACCTTGGCAGATATTTCGGTTCCATCTGGTAAATGCAGCTTAAAAGGCGTATCTCTTGGTGGAAAGAATGTTAAATCTCTTTCCCTATCCACAGCTTGATAAGGAATGTATATTTCATTTACATCCCTTACCCTTCCACCAGCGTTCCATTGATTCAAGCCACTTTTTTCAGCCACAAACTTTTCCCCATTTTTCCCTTTTCTAGAATATAACGGCAAGCACAGCATCAGCTTTGTTATATTTTTTTTCGGAATCTTAGCCATTTCTGCAAGTTCCCCCTGCCTGCTGAGAATGTCTAATGGAAGATTATCCATTTGACTTGGTTTTACAAACGATAACAGAAATGCGTATGGATCATCTATTATTTCAACCTCAAATGAATCAAGCAGCTCCAAATTATCAAATATCATATACAAAGTATTCTTTGAAATACTGAAATGATATGTGTGCTTCCCATCTGTAAAATATGTATTATTATCATTTCCTCTTTTAGGTATTATTTTAATTGCATCAATATCAATATAATCAAATGTACATTCTAAAATCTGCATTCTGTTCGGTATACGTTTAACCACATGATAAATCATTTCACTTATTCCATATAATCTCTTCGTTACTCGTATTCTCTCATTTCGATATTCAGCAATCTTTTTTACCAATTCAATTCCTGATAAATCAGCATAGTTCTTTTTTAATTTTCCAAACTCTGCAACCTTCTGATCATCATTTCCCATCCAAGTTTTCAAGCCTATTCCAATATCTTCTTTCCTTGCATCTGCTGAACAATCAAACCTAGCCAAATTATCTGCCTCTAAATATTTACAAAATACATTTTCATGTACCCTATACGCAAGATATGGACATTCATTTTCTGAAAACAGATTTGACAACTGTCCTACCATCTTAAGCATTCGTTTATATTCATTTCTATTTGAAACTGGTTGTTTTTCATAAAACATATTTTTGTAATCCTCCATTATTTTTGAACATACCATACTCTAACTTTAAATTCTTTATTCATTCACACTCTGTTTTAAACAGCCTTGCACATAATTAGATAATTTCAAAAACAACATCTTTAGCCGATAAAAACTCGACCAATACCCTATCCCCCACCTTTACATTACAAGATTTATACCATGGTGTAAAAGCTTTACAAGCTCCCTCCCCCACGCCTTCAAATTGTTTAGCGTATTGTACTCCATTATCGTTCGGTCCATTTCCAGATGCTTTAATAGATATGTCAGGATACCCATTTATAAAATGCGCCGTAAATGTGTCTCCACGTCGAATATTATATAATCGTGCATATCTAGATGGTATCTTTACATATGACTCTCCACTTATCGGCGCTCGATTTGTAGGATTACGGTATCTTCCCCAATCAATGTGTGCTTGTTTTACAATTACAATATAATTATCTCCTGCTGCCGGCATCTTTTACCTCCATACATTTCTTTCATCATTATCTATATACCTTGTTAGTACTTATAAATTATATTACACCTTTTTTATCATTTTGTAACCTGCCAGAGTAGGCAAAACCGATATAATTTAATCGAGTAGGAGGGAAAATTAAATAAATTTTCCCGACCTCTCACACCACCGTGCGTACCGTTCGGTACACGGCGGTTCAATCAACTTAACAAGTAACACACCTTTCGGTGTAGTAATCTAACATTGAGACTAGCTTTATATGTGATTTCTGTTCGTCAGACCAGAGATTTGCTTACAGCTTCCTTCAGATTCTACCTCACGATAGACACCCTTGCTGTTCGGCTATACACTTCCCACTATCTGGGCGTGTTCGGGACTTGCACCCGTTAGAGCGCGCCCATGGCGCGCAAACCTAAAAAAGCCCCGGCACCCGCCGAGGCTTTATCCCATTCCTTATTCCCTTCCCTCACCAATTTTATTCTTCCCCACAGCTCCTTCTTCTACCTTCTCCCCTCCACCATCGCTTTTATCGCCTTCTCAACGAACACCGCCGTGCCCTCTCCTCCTGCTTTATCTATACCGATGGTGAAATCTCCACCACCCGCATACATCTCAGCAAGGCTTAACAGGATTTCATCGGTGCAGGTATAGAAGTGCTCTGTGATGAAGTCTTGAAGCTTTGCGGCAAGCGAAAGTGCCTGCTCGCTGTCAGGGCTTTGATTTCTTATTTTGCCGAACTGTGCAAATATTTCCATCATCTGCGCGCTCAGTGCATGCTGTTCCGCAATAGTGCGTCCTGCCGATTTTTGCTCGTATTCCTTGTATGCCTCTGTTTGTCCCCATGATGCCTTTGCCTGCCTTGCGTACTCATCAATTTTTCTCGTGTCGAATGCCTCGAAAGTCATACTTTTTACTCCCATTCCTTTTATTCCGCGTGCGAGGTCAATCAGATTTTGGATGTGCTCCTTGCGAAGCTCTAAGAGCTTTATCTGCTGCCCGAGAGCCTTGTTTCGGTCAAAGTCGGAGCTGTTTAGAATATCCTTGATTTCCTTTAACGAAAACTCAAGCTCCCTAAACAGTAAAATATGCTGCAAACGTTCGAGTGCCACCTCATCGTACAGGCGGTAGCCCGCGTCCGTCACCTTCGTGGCGGGCAGAAGCCCTATCTTGTCGTAATGATGGAGCGTGCGTATGCTCACTCCCGATATTTCGCTGACCTCATGTACCGTCATCATACCTTTTCCCATTGTGTCTCCTTTTCTTTGCACGTACTGATTTTCTTCCCACGCGTTAACCTCAGCATAGACTATTACATAACGTCAGAGTCAATATGGTTTTTCAAATATTTTTTCTTTTATTTATTACAGATTTTTAATTTTCCCTCACTCATTTTTATTACTCATTCCCCTCCCAATACACCTTATCCCGAAATCCGCCTCTCTTCTCCCTCTTTTTGTCGCGGACTTCCATAAGCTCATCGACAGAATGCCCGCGGGCTTCGCAGATTGCAAGGAGTACCTCGAGGATGTCTGCCATCTCCTCGAGAGACTTGTCGGCTTGATATTCTGCCACTTCCTCGTTCAGCTTTCTGTCGAGTTCGGATAAGTATTCCTCGTCGGACAAGGTTCTGACAATCGGCGTCCTGCCGTCCGCAATTATTATCTGCGGGATTTTATCCCTCACAAGCTTTCCCATGAATTATACCTCCGGTCGTTTTGTCCACTGTCTGTAGCCCGCGTTCTGCGCCGACATGTACAGCGGCTCGATTATTTTATAAATTCCATCCGAATACTCCTGCTCCGACAATGCTTCGGTGTACAAATCAAAGCGCGCCGCAGTGTCGTTTAAGTTACTGTTTAGGTACGAGTTCAGAAGCTTTGCGATTTGCGAATTTTCCTGCGCGATTCCGAGCGCGATGTGATGCTGGTGCGCCATCTTTTTCAGGTCAAAGTCCATATCCGGAAGGAAATTGCTCTTATTGATGTTTACCGACTTGAAGGTCGGCGTAAGGTTCCACACCTCGTCGCTTGCGATGAACGACCATGGAATAAAGTGGTCGATGTCCAAGCCGCCGAGCTGCTCAAAATTATCCATATTCAGAATTTTTCCCGTGTAGCAGTCACAGAGCTCGGTTCTTCCGATGACGGCTCTCCAGAACTTCTTCGCCTCGGTGAGGTCTCTCTTTTTGGGCGGAGCAATTTTGTTAGGGATTCCCGGGATTGTTGGGTTTCTGCGCTGCAAATATTCAATCAGCTTGTACTTCACCCAGCCCTCCAAAATCTCGCGGTTTTCGGACAGGTAGGCAAACCACTCGTCCTCAATGGTAATCTGAGTTCTGTACTGCATGTACTCCCCATAGTAGTACAACAGCTTCTTCTGTTGATTGAGCTCCCTTATCCTGCCGGCGCTCCCTGTCGGAATCTGCGCGATTGTCACATCGTGCAAAAAGCTTGACTGCAGACGGTATGGCACTTCAACTATCAGCTTGCTCTTGAGCTTTTTGATTTCACTTGCGTTGTATTCGAGAAGCATATTGTAAATCTTGTCCGTCTTTTCGGACGACTTAACACCCGTCTGCTCAAAAATAATCTTCACAAGCTTTTCAAGGCTGTCGTTCGGTCCAAGGTTCAAGTGGTATTCGTTGACCATGTAGTACGCGTCAGCCATCATCAGGCAGACCAGCTCGTTGTACGTCACGCACTGCTTTTCTTCCTTTACCTTTGAAAGAATCGCCTTAAACCAGAAGAGCTTGTAGCACTCTGTCGTGTCCTTAAAGATTTGCTGTAAATCCTGAATATTCAGTTTTTCCGACTGCGGAAGATTTATGCCCATAGCCTTCCCCCTGCAATATTTTTATTTTATATTTTACTGCAAGTACTGCCTCCAATAAGTAGTTTGAAAGTTTTTCTTTCAAACTTATACCCCTGCATACTGCAAGCATTGCTTGCAGTACTGCCTCCAATAAGTAGTTTGAAAGTTTTCTTTCAAACTTATATTACTTTTCTGTTTTGCACCCGTTTTTCCATATATTTCCATTGTACCATATTCTCACCAAAAGTCTATTTTATTTGTTGTCTATATAGATTCAGATGTCAAAACATGCTATACACTTTTAAAATAAATCAGGATGTTATGACACCTGAATCTATATAGTAAAAAAAGAAATCTTCAATGATATTTACGAACCCGCAAAACTGTAATATAATGAATACTCACTCTATAATTAAAACCAAAGGAGGTGCTCCATGTTTTCCCCTGACGACAACCAATTCGAACAGACTCATTTTGAGTCCATCCTCAAGCTGACCGCCGAAAATCTCGAAAAATACAAGGCGGATGAGAAGCGCTTATCGGACGAGCTGTACACATTGCTTGAAACCTACGGTGCCAAGGATGTAGAAGCCCTTTCAATGATTGACAACATACAGGTGCTCTACGAACGCGCACAGCGTGAGGCTGCACGAGCCGAGAAGGCAAGAAGCAAGCCATTCTTCGGACGGATAGACCTGATAGACGAAAACCACGGCGGTGAGGAGACAATCTATATAGGAAAGGTCGGAATCAACCGCGACATCACCCATATCGAGGTTGTCGACTGGCGTGCACCGATTTCCAACTCCTACTACGAGAGCCACCTCGGAAAAATAACATACTCCGTCCCGAATGAACGGGACTTTGAGATTGACCTTAAGAAGAAGCGGACCTATGAAATCAAGGATGATAAGCTGGCTTCTTTTTTTGACACCGATGTTGTTGCCAACGACGAGCTGCTCAACAAATATCTTTCCCAGAACAAAAAGGCTGTTCTCGGCGAGATAATCGCCACCATCCAGAAGGAGCAGAACGACATCATACGACAGTCGCCCTACAAGAGCATGATAGTTCAGGGTGCCGCGGGTTCAGGTAAAACGACGGTCGCGATGCACCGAATATCCTACATTCTCTACAATTACGAGAAGGATTTTAAGCCCGTCGATTTCTACATCGTCGGAAGCAACAAGATTCTGTTAAACTACATCACAAGCGTGCTTCCCGACCTTGATGTGAACGGAGTCCGCCAGATGACAATGGAAGAACTCTTTGTCCGCCTTCTCTATGAGGACTGGGACTCGGACAGGCAGAGCATTGCCACGCTTGCACAGGCTTCAAAGACCTTCCCCGCGGCGATGAAGCGAGGCACACTCGACTGGTTTTACGACCTTGAAGCCTTCTGCCTCGCCTACGAGCGCTCAACGATAAATACATCGGATGTCATATTAAAATCCAATGAGAATGTACTTCTTGAGCACGATATATGCGAGACACTTCTCACTTCCGATTCCATCGTCGCATTTCTTAACGAGAATCCGCAGATGTCAATTCAGTCGAAGATTAATCTGCTCAATAAGCGCCTGCTCTCGCGTCTTGAAAACGAGATTACCGGAAAAGAAATTCAATACACTGCCGATGAAAAAAAAGCTCTTGTCCGCTTCTACAGGCAGTACTTCGGCGGCAAAAAATGGAAAACTTCCATCTATGACATATACAAGGATTTCCTCTCCGCTCAGGAAAGACGATACAACACCGTATTTCCTTTTGACGAGAACAGTCCTGATCTGTACGACCTCGCCGCACTCGCCTATATCTACAAGCGCACCAAGGAGGATGACCCGATTATAGAGGCACGCCATGTCGTAATCGACGAGGCACAGGACTTCGGAATGATGGCATACATGTCACTCCACCACTGCATGCGCGGCTGTACTTATACCATAATGGGTGATGTCGCACAGAACATCCACTACAACCACGGGCTTAACGACTGGACAGAGCTTCGCGACAACTTCCTCACGGGAGAATTTGACTCGTTCAATCTCCTCAGAAAGAGCTACAGAAACACCGTGGAGATTTCTCACTTCGCGACGGACATATTAAGACACGGAAGCTTTGCGATATATCCTGTAGAGCCGATTATCAGGCACGGAAACGAAGTCACCGTTGTTCACTTTGAGGATGATGAAAAGCTTATAACGGCTGCCGCTGATAAGATAAATGAATGGAAAAAAACGGGCTATGAGACAATAGCCGTTATATGCCGCGATGATGCCACATCAAGAGCGGTATCCGACAAGCTCCCGGCTTACACCGCCATCAACGACTATGACGCGATGGAATTTGACAACGGAACGATGGTTCTTCCAATCACCTACACGAAGGGCTTGGAATTTGACTGCTGCATACTCATGAACCCTGATGAGGAGTCCTACCCGGCATCGGATGCCAACGTAAAGCTCCTCTATGTGGCTGCCACAAGAGCGCTGCACGAGCTTGTCGTGTACCACACAGGTACAGTCACACCGCTTATCGGTGAGCCCGTGCCTGATACGGTAAGCAACACCGTTCTCGAGGCGGAGAACTCACAGCCTAACAGAACACACAGAACCACAGCCTTCATAGGTCTGCCATCGACAACATCCGCTAAGACGGCTGCTTCTGCCACAATACCAACCGTGAGTTCCACTTCAACCGTCGGTTCCACGTCTGCGGACGGTTCCACATCAAACGTGAACCCCACCGTCAGCCAAACATCTGGCAAGCAGACCGCAGGCAAGTACAAGGCTGAACCGCCGCGAAGGACTGTCCCTTACACGGCGATGCCTTACAGGCAGCCGCCTGCTGCCCCGCAAAAAATAGTCGACCACAGCAACAAGATTATATGTCAGTCCGAGTACAGCTTCGGCTCGGTTCCTAAGACGGACGCGCTGAAGCAGAATCCGAAGCGCATGGCTGCCTATCCGTTCAGAAGCGTGCGCCGTGAGGGCAATACCCTCATCTTAGACAGCATAAATGCCGTCCTCGAGCTCACGCCTTACGCCGCGAGCATGATACGCGTCTCCTACTACAAGGCGGGTAACACGATACCCGAGGCGAAATGTATTGAACACAGAAAAACCTTCGATAAGTGGAAATTTAAGGACACCCCCGACACGGTGCTTCTCGCAACCTCGGCACTCTATCTTAAAATAGATAAAAAGAACGGACTTGTAACCTTCTGCGACAATGACAAGAATGTCCTGCTCAGCGAAAAACAGCCGGGACACGTCCTTGAGAGCACTTCAGAGAGAAGCTTATGCTTTTTCGACTTTGACAACGGACAGAAGCTATATGCCTTCGGCGCAAGCAACCGTGACCACCTTCCGCTCAACCGTGTTGCAAGGTATATCTCCTTCGGAAAAGGCAGACTAAAAGCCCCGTGTGTCATATCCGATAAAGGCTGTGGACTGGCGATAAGCCACGATTCGACCGTACTCTTTAACAGCATTCCGACCTACGGAGCCTTTATAGCCCTCGGCGATGCCGAATATTTTGATTATTATTTCTTCACGGGAAGCTCCGATGATGAACTTAGCATGAAGTATGACTGGATTCGAAGCAGAAGCAAGGAACAGTAAACACACCTTACTCAACGGATTTAAGCGATTCAGCCATGTTGATTTTATTGAGCTTGAACAGCATAAAGAAATTGACTACCACAGCGAATACGAAGGTAAGCACAACGCTCAGCACAAAGCTTACCCATGTTATCCTGCTGTCAAAGGATACTGCCTCCACATTTATACAGTTCATGACAAAAATGTGGAGCAGCTTCCCAAGACCAAGTCCGAGAACCGCACCTATGCCCGTCAGTATAAAATTCTCTCTGAACACATATGACGCAGTTTCCCATGAATAAAAGCCGAGAACCTTTATCGTTGCAATTTCCCTTATTCTTTCGGTAATGTTAATATTGGTCAGGTTGTATAAAACCACGAATGCGAGTGCCGCCGCAAGCACAATCACCATGATTACGACATAGTTTATGCTCGAAATCATGCTGTCAAACTGCTCCTGTGTGTCGGCATTGGCATACGCCGAGCTCACCTCGTCCATAAGGAGCAGGTCTGCAATGGTCTGATGTACATCCAATCCGTCCTTTATCGACGCATATACCGTTCTGTACTCAGGCTCACCGCCCGCCGCTTCAATATAAGTCTCCTTCGCGATAAAAGCATAATTGAAAACATAGTTTTTACATACGGCGGACACCGTAACCGTCATGGTATTCAGATTATCATCCGTGAGCGTTAAAGTGTCCCCTTTCTTTACCCCGAGATTCTTTGCAAGTCTCTTTGTGAGAACTATCTCTCCCTCGGAAGGATACTGAAACCTTTCGCCACCTCTAAGGCTCAGAAAATGATACTGCTCAGAGAGCTCCCCTGCATTCTCAGCTATTATAACATTGGCAGACTTTTTCGCGCTGCTGCTCTCAATATCCATTGTCGATGAATTGAGGAACGCATAGCTGTCAAAGTACTCATCAAAGGTCTCTCCAAGAGCCTCCATCTCCCCTTCGTCAGCCGGATTTCCAAGCGTCACCGACATATCATACACGGCTATCTCACGGAACTGCGCACTCACTATGTCGGAGAAGGAATCCTTAAGTCCAAGTGCGGTTACGACCAGTGCCGTACAGCCGCCTATACCCATTATCATCATAATGAAACGCTTCTTGTATCTGAACACATTTCTTATGGATACCTTTCTCAAAAAGCCAAGTCTCCTCCATATAAAGCCTACTCTCTCAAGCAGAATCCTCTTTCCGCTCTTAGGTGCCTTAGGGCGTATGAGCGTTGCCGGCGAGCTGTGAAACTGTGCCGCGCATGAAAAGTATGTGGCACCCATCGAACACAGCACCGCAGCCACGATTGATATAACTCCGATTTTTATATCCCATACATAGGTAAGCCCCGCAAAATCGTAGAGCATATTGTAGCCGATCCATATAACCTTAGGGAACAGCAGATTTCCCACAACATAGCCGAACACCGCTCCGCCCACAGCAGCCGAGCCGGAATAAAACATGTACTTTGCCATGACGGCACCGTCACTGTAGCCGAGCGCCTTGAGCACTCCTATCTGCGTTCTCTCATCCTCCACCATTCTTGTCATGGTGGTCATGCATACAAGTGCGGCTACGGCAAAAAAGAATATCGGGAACACAGCCGCAACCTGATTGACGATATTGCTGTCGTTGTCAAAGCTCGCATATCCGACATTTGAATCCCTGCCAAGCACATACACTGCAGGCTCCTTCAAGTCATTCAGCTCATCCTCCGCCGACATGATTTCGCTCTCTGCTTCATTCTGCTTGGTTTCAAGCGTATCTATTCCGCTCTCGTATTCGGCATATCCGTCGGCTATCTCCTGTCTTGCGGCATCCAACTGTGCCTGAGCCTCATCGAACACTCCGTCCGTGCTCATTCCCATACTTTCCATAGCTGCCCGATTTGCGTCAAGCTCCGCCTGTCTCTGTTCAAGCTCCTGTTCCGCCTCGAGAAGCTCATTGTATGCACTGTCAAGCTCCGCCCTGGCTGCTTCAAGCTCATCATTAAGCTCTGCTTTGGCATCCTCTATCTTGTCATGAGCTTCCGAGTACAGTCGAGTATATCTCTTATCAGCTATGCTCTGCACCGCATCCTTCAACACATCCGTATGCTCATCTATGTAGGAATTGTACTCATCCGAATAGGCTTCATAGCCGCTGTCCATGCGCACATATATCTCGTTGTCATATTCGGCTGTATAAGCCCCTCTCATAAAATATGCGAAACTTGTGACGCTTCCGTTTCCGACGGGTGCGGTTCCTCTCTCAAAGTTGAGATAGAGCGGCGACTGCACAATGCCGACAATCGTGTAGGTGCTATATGTAAACGCATCCTTCACATCATCGGTGTTGCTGTCCGACACGACGAACTCCTGTCCTATGTACTCACTCCCGTAACGCTTGCTGTCGACAACGCATTCCCTGTCATTCTCCGGCATGCGTCCCTCAATCAGCTCGGGACGGTTGATATTGTCAAGCAGCGAATAGGTCGCCACAACGCACTCCCGCCCGTCGGCGAGAAGCTCTATGACCGCCTGGCTTATTCCTCCCTGCGCATATAAGACTCCGTTCTCTCCGACCAGCTGCTTGGCATCGCCCATGTCAAAGCCCAGTGTGGAGAGTGCCCTGTAGTCATAAAATGATGTCTGTTTAAAATATTTGTCCGCGGTAGCAACCATGTCCTCACGGCATACCCTGAGTCCCGCGAACATGATAACTCCCAGAGCGACAATGAAAAATATCGCCAGATACCTTCCCAAGCTGTGTCTTATCTCCCTGAGAGATGTCTTTTTCATCGCTGATTTCATGCTTTTTCCTCCGATGCTGTATATTTACCACTCTATCTCCTCTACCGGAACAATATGCTCATTCTTAACCATCGAAGTCACCGTGCCGTTCTTCACGGTTATGACTCTGTCCGCCATCGCCGTGAGCGCACTGTTATGAGTTATCACGACCACCGTTTTGCCCTCATTGCGGCATGTATCCTGCAAAAGCTTGAGCACCTGCTTTCCTGTCGCATAGTCAAGTGCTCCCGTCGGCTCATCGCAAAGAAGCAGCTTAGGGTTCTTGGCAAGTGCACGGGCTATTGCAACTCTCTGCTGCTCACCTCCTGAGAGCTGCGCAGGGAAATTATAAGCTCTCTGTTCAAGACCTACCTGTCTTAAAACAGTCATCGCGTCAATCGGCTCCTTGCAAATCTGTGATGCGAGCTCGACATTCTCAAGCGCCGTGAGATTCTGCACAAGATTATAAAACTGGAACACAAAGCCTATATCATATCTTCGGTAGGTTGTAAGCTGCTTCGGCTTGTAATCCGATATTCTGCTGCCGTCTAATATGACTTCACCGTCGGTCAAGGTATCCATTCCGCCTATAATGTTCAGAATGGTCGTCTTTCCCGCACCTGATGCACCAACTATGACACAGAATTCTCCCTTCTCAATCTCAAAATTAACATCCTGAAGCGCCGATATAGTGACCTCTCCCATCTGATAAGTCTTTTTGACATGTCTGCATTCAACAAACGCCATCTTAACCTCCATTCCGCAGGCAATGCTTTCTTGCCGGAGGAATCGTGGGCAAAATCTCAAATTTTGACCACGATAAATGCTACTTTGTGACGCCTGCGGCACAAATAGCATGTGTGCAAAAATAAGCTATCAAGCTTATTTTGCACGCTTTTCCTCCTGTTCCTGTTAGTATTTGTATCTTATACAAAACGGACAGAACGACCTTGTTATCGCCCTGTCCACTTTTTATAATTCCTTTTTATCTTTGCGGTTTTTCGAAGTATCATTAAACATTCAATATAAGAAATCTATGCAAGCACCTTTGATAAGAACTCCTTAAGGCGCGGATTCTTAGGATTCGAGAAGAACTCCTGCGGCGGAGCACTCTCAAGTATCTGTCCATCATCAATGAAGATTACCCTGTTGGCAACCTCCCTCGCAAATCCCATCTCATGTGTGACGATTATCATTGTCATGCCTTCTTTTGCGAGAGCCTTCATAAGGTCAAGCACCTCACCGACCATCTCCGGGTCGAGTGCGCTCGTAGGCTCATCAAAAAGAATAACATCCGGATTCATTGCAAGTGCTCTCACAATAGCCACTCTCTGCTTCTGTCCTCCTGAGAGTGTTGACGGATACACATCCGCCTTATCCTGAAGCCCGATTCTTGTAAGAAGCTGCATTGCATTCTCTCTTGCATTCTTCTTAATCTCAGACTTATTCGTAGTTATCGGAATAAGCTCCTTCTTGTTATCCCTGCTTCTGAATATATTGGCAATGCCCGTAAAAAAGTTCTTCCGCTTACTCTTTCTGAGCTCCTGGCACTGAACATATACAGGCGCAAGCATGATGTTCTGTATAACCGTCTTGTTGGAGAACAGGTTAAAGTGCTGGAACACCATTCCCATGTGTCGTCTGTGGATATTGATGTCAACCTTCATATCGGCTATATCCACACCGTTAAAGATAATCTGTCCGCCCGTCGGGTCTTCCATACAGTTGAGGCATCTTAAGAACGTACTTTTTCCGGAACCTGACGGTCCGATTACAACGAGGATGTCTCCCTTGTTGACGGTGAGATTGATGCCCTTTAATATTTTGCTGCTTCCGAAATGCTTTTCAAGATTAATGACGTCTATCACTCTTTCTCAGGCTCCTTTCCATAAGTTTTATTCCACCGCTTATCAAAAGCACGATAAGTATGTAGATTATTGCCATGACAAGATACGGCACCATGAATTCATAGCTGTTGCTTCCGATATAGTTGAACGCAACATACAGATCAGCCGCACCGACAAAGCTTACAACCGATGTCTCCTTGATGAGCGCAATGAACTCATTGCCGAGTGTCGGAAGTATATTCTTGACTGCCTGCGGTATGACAATCTTAACCATCGTAACCGAAAAGCTGAGTCCCACTGCTCGTCCCGCTTCCAACTGTCCCGCATCGACGGACATGATTCCACTTCGCATAATCTCAGAGATATACGCAGCACTGTTAAGTCCGAATACCATCATGGACACCTGCACTCCCGTCATCTTGATTCCCATAATCGGCAGCAATACATAATAAAATACAAGGAGCTGCACTACCATAGGGGTTCCTCTGAAAAGTCCCACATAGAAGCTGCAGATTCCGTTAAGTACACGAGGCAGGACCTTGTACTTAGGCACCACCCTCACCGTGGCTATAAGAGTTCCAAGAATTATACCGATTATAAGTCCTATAACTGCAATTAGAAGGGTATTTTTCAACCCTTCTAACACTCTTACATAGCCATTTTGTTCAAAGAAAATTTCGATAAATTTACTTACCTTCTGATCAAAATTGCCCATTTAAACCTCTCTTATCTCTGCAAGCTCCTACTGCATCTTATTGATTGCTTCCGTGATGCACTTAGCAGGAGCAGAATCAATGATAACGTACTGAATGTTTCCGTTCAAGAGGTCCTGAACTGCAAGTGAACCGTTCTTATATCCTACACACTGAGCTGCAAAGCCTGTGAAGCCCCAGTCTTCATCGCCCTCTACATAGAACTGACCTGTTGTACCGTTCTGAACGCCAATCTTAACGCTGCTGTCCTTAGCTGATAAAATCGCTTCAACATCCGCAACAGTCTTGCACGAATCAAACTCTGTGTCGTCGGATGTAACTATAAGTCTCTGTGAAGCGCTGTAATATGAATCTGAGAATGCAACATACTCTTCTCTGTCAGGCTTAACCGTAAGACCTGCCATAGCGATATCACACTTGTGCTGACCTACTGAGAGACATACTGCATCGAAATCCATGTTCTGAATTACAAGTTCAACTCCGAGATACTCAGCGAGTGCCGCTGCAATCTCCATATCGATACCAACATACTTATCACCTGACATGTACTCGAATGGCTCGAATGCTGCATTGGTTGCAACCACAAGCTGATCCTTGTTGGCATCATATGCTGCTGACTCAACACCTACAGGTGTGCCATCGCCGAAATAGTGATTACAAATTTCATCGAACTTACCATTATCCTTGATTTCCTTGATAAATGCATTAACCTTCTCGAGAAGTTCCGGCTGATCCTTGTCAACTCCGAATGCATACTCTTCATCGGTAAGGTCTATATCAATAACCTTCGCCGTCTTAGCCGTATCTGATGACTTGCCACATCCGACAATAGTCATCGCTGCCATTGTAACTGCTGCAATAACTGCAATAATCTTCTTCATAAGTTTCTCCTCCTTAAAGAAATTCACCGATTTCTTATATCGTTAAGGATAGCACACTTTCAAATCATTAACAATATGTATTTTTAATCATAATTATGTATATTTATGCATAATTTTTGTATAAAATTAATATTGTATTTTTGAACAACCCCAAAATGCCGCCCTGCATTTCTATGCAGAGCGGCATTATTCCGTCTATACGGTATCTTATATTTCACTTTTTACATATAATCTCTTAATACTCCATGGTCTCTTAAGAGCTTTTCGATTACGGTTCCCTTAATCTTCTTGATTATAGGCTTCTTGATTGCATTTAACGGTCCCGGAAGCTCTATCTCAAGAGGTGACTTTCCATCCATAAGCTTAACCGAGCTGTCAAGAAGCTCTCTAACGTCGTATACGCTGCCCCATACCTCAGGAACACCTCTGTCAACTCCGAGAAGTCCGTATACAGCCTCCATAGCGGTTCTTACAGAGTACTCTGTTGTGAAGATTGTGTCTCTTGGTGTCTCTGCGAACTGTCCGAGGAATGCGAAGTTCACGCATCCGTCAGGAATTACGTCAGGACGGTCGCCCTTTCTTCTAGGCATGAAGAACGCTGTGATGTAAGGCATCATTGTAGGTACGGATACGACCTTGTTCTTGGCAAGCTCATCAATCTGATCAACCGGAATACCAAGGTGGTACAGCCACTCAGCAGCTATCTCCTCACCTGTACATTCCTTCATAGGCTTCTTGATGTAATCGCCCGGAACATCGGTGAACAGGCTGTATACCCATACGCATACCTCTTCCTTCTTCTGCTCCTTGAACTGTCCCTGTCTGTTGATTGTCCAGCTGAGCAGCCACTTGGAATCCTTGCAGCTTACGATACCGCCGGTAACGACATTTCCTGTTCTAGGGTCTCTCTTACATATCTTCTTGATGGCATTAATGATTGCCTCATCAGAGGTTGTAACGGTAGCCGACTCCCAGTTGGTCTTGGATATATCGGAGCAGAACTTCTCAGGATGACCGAAATCAGGGCTCTGCTTTGCAATATTCTTCCACAGGCTCCATACACCGCTTGTTCTGACCTCGGCATCACCGACAGGTGCCTGTGTATGTGAACCGTAGATTGTACTCTCTGTACAGCTTCCGTTGGTTACGAATACCATATCGTTCTCAGTAAGCTCGATAGCCTTCTCCTCACCCTTATTCTTGTAGATGATTCTCTTGGCAACCTTCTTACCGCCGCTTATATCGAACTCAACATTGGTAACCTCTGTATTGAACTCGAACTTAACTCCTGCCTTCTCAAGATACTTCTTCATAGGAAGAATGAGTGACTCATACTGATTGTACTTGGTGAACTTAAGTGCAGAAAAATCAGGAAGTCCGCCGATATGATGTATAAATCTCTGGAAATAAAGCTTCATCTCAAGAGCACTGTGCCAGTTCTCAAATGCAAACATTGTTCTCCAATATAACCAGAAATCAGACTTGAATACCTCATCGTCAAATACATCCTCAATAGTCTTATCATAGAGATCCTCATCCTTTGTGAAGAACAGCTTCATTATCTCCATGCAGCCCTTCTGGCTCAAATTGAACTTGCCGTCAGTATGTGCATCCTCACCGCGGTTAACCGTGGCACGGCATAATGAGTAGTTAGGATCATGCTTGTTGAGCCAATAGTACTCGTCAAGTACCGACACACCCGGCGTCTCGATTGAAGGAATGCTTCTGAACAAATCCCAAAGGCACTCGAAATGGTTCTCCATCTCACGTCCGCCACGCATTACATAACCTCTTGTAGGGTCATTAATTCCGTCGCAGGCACCTCCGGCAACATCCATAGCCTCAAGAATATGAATATTCTTTCCCGGCATCTGTGCATCCCTTACAAGGAAACATGCTGCAGCAAGTGAAGCAAGACCGCTTCCTACGAGGTATGCTGACTTATTTTCAACCCCTTCAGGCTTCTCAGGACGCGCAAAGGCTTCATAATTACCGTTTGTGTAGTAAATTCCTTTGCTGTTCTTTTCATACCTTCCGCGCTCCGTGTTGCGAAACTCCTTAAGCTCCTGCTGCCTTTCTGCAGGCATTCCCTTCTTTTCGCTGCGTTTGGGTGCACCTTCATTTTCTTTATTATCGTTCTTTTTCTTAACTGCATTCACTGCCGCAACACCTGCCCCGATTGCGAGTGCTGATGCTACCAGTTTCATTTTCTTCTTACCTTTACTCATACTCTTATCCACCTTTCTTATTTTAGTTCTCTAATCTTTTCCTGCGTATAGTCTTTACGGTGCTTAATACCACACAGATATTTAACACACCGTCAAGCACAAGGTTGATGCCGATTATCCATGCCGCAACAGTCTGTGCCGCGAACGGAATCACCATAAGAATTATTCCCACGATTGACACCAACAGTGCAATAATAAGGATGAGCCACCATTTCTCAATTCCGAACTTTTTTGCATCTACCGCCGTCTGAAGCTTTAGTGCCCCGTCCACAAGGATGAAAATTCCGACGCATATCGAAAGAATCTCAACCATATATGATGTTCTGAAAATGAGCACCGCTCCGAGCATCACTGATATAATGCCGAGCGCGAAATCGAATTGAAATGCAAGCTGAAAAATATCCTTCGTGAAGTAGCCGAGAATCTTCACTGCTCCGAGGAGACTAAGCACAACCCCGAATATCCTGCACAGGACATTTATTGCCTTAATCGGGCTGAATAATATGAGCAGTCCCACAATTATCAGGCAGATATCCATCACAATATACATATTCTTTACTATTTTGAGTTGTTTCATACGCTCATCCTCGATTCACTCAGGTTTTCGTTACCTTGTATGGTTATAATATTACAGGCTGTATATTTTTTAAACAGACAAATCTGTCCGAATGTCTGAATTTCAGACAAAAAGAAAAAAGTGTCTGAAAAGAGATTGTACCAACCTCTTTTCAGACACCTCAGGCAGCCATCAATTCATGGCTTTATTCTCTTTTACGCACTGTTCAATCATATCCTTGACTGTCGCATCGAAGGTTCCAGCCGTGCGCGCTATGAAGCGCTCCTGCCCCGACGGAAGCTTTCTCTTAATCCATTCAATAGTGTTTCCGACTATCGCGTGAGTGTAGAATCCGGTGATGTAATCCACATCGTCATCCGAAAGGACGTAACCTTCGGACTCCTTTTTTACGAATCTGTTTATGAACGAGAAAGCCAGCGTCTCAAGGTAGTTCTCCAGCACATCCCTTTTCTTTGAATCATATATATGAAGGATTGCCTTCCTGTACTTTAATACGAACTGTGCCGCCCTCGCATACTCCTCACCGAATGTCGTATTATCATCCACATCCTGTTCAAGGAACTTTTCCGCTTCAACCCGGAACACATCATCGAGCAAATCATATATATCGCTGTAATAGTAGTAGAAGGTATTTCTGTTAATCTCGCACTCCTCCACTATATCCCTCACTGTTATCTTGTCAAGGCTTTCATTCTCCAATAACTGCATGAAGGTACTCATTATGAACTTCTGCGTCTGTTTTGCCATATATGATGCCTCATTTTTCTTCAAGCTTTATTAATGATTACTTAACAACCGCTCTGTCCTTAGCTGCCTGATAGTACTTAAAGTTCGTGAACACTTCACCCGTATAAGGATTCTTCTTGTTCTTTACCGACTTTACAATAATGTATGTGAGCGCAATAATGTTCACTATAAGTGCCATGAGGCTCACGATTGTCATCGCCGTAGGATTGGCATTTGCGCTTGTTCCTGCCACAATACCTGATACAGTTCCATCTGCATACTGTGTTGTGATTGTCGCCCATGGATAGAAGGTTGTTCCGTCATGGAAGGTCTCCTGAAAAAGAGGGAACACCTGAGCAAACATACACCAGATGCAGAGTGTGTTTGCACGGTTCATAATCCAGCCGCCCTTGTTCCATATAAGTGCCGCGATTGTAGGTGCAAGTAAGAGTGCAACTCCGCAGAACCATGAATGTGTTGGGAGACAGTTGTATGTGTATGCGAAATTCCAGATATCATATACGATGATATACACCCAGATCATATCAGGCCAGATCATATCCTTCTTATCCTTTGAAGAATATACTGCCCACCAGCCTGTCATGCAGAAGATGTTGAGTATTCCCGCAATTCCGTTAAACACATTGTGCCATCCGCCGTAGAGCCATACACCCTCTGAGGATAACCACCATGAATACCAGCCGTTGATTGCCGACTCAAAGTCACTCGCAACAGCGATAAGAATGTTGATTGCAACAATCGCAAAAGGGAAAGCCTTAAACCAATGCTTCTTACCGATTCCCCACTCATACTTAATCATCATAAAACCGATACAGCCTGTAAGAGCCGCATACAGCTTGGCGTAATGGAACCAGCCGTTCATGTAAATATGTGTCTGGTTGTTAACAGCCCATTCAACACCCATTCGTGCTGCAACTGCAACAACTATAAAATACACCGTGAGGACTGCCGGAACAGCTCCGAAAATTATAAGTCCTCCGACCTTTGTACGTCTTGCCACTTCATTGAGCAGTATAAGTCCCACAAGAACCAATAACATTGCTGCCCACTGGTAGATTGCATTATCTCCATATACATTAAATAACATATTTTTCCTCCTGTCGTTATTCTAGGGTATATCTGACGCCTTTGCGCCTAACACGCCTCTATTTCTTTGATGTTACACTCATTTCCTTCCAACAGATATGTGTGAGGTCCGTGGCAGTACGGACACTCACGCCCGTACTTCACGGTAGGGTACGTCTTCTCACAATCTTCGCAGTACGTTGTTGCCGGAAGTATCTCTATCTTAAGCTCCGAATCCTTTAAGAGTTCTTCCCTCTTTCTGTAATACTGCCAGCAGTCCGTAAGAAAATCCGGTACTATTCCGCTTACCTCACCTATCTCAAGTGTCACAGAGCCTATCTCAGTGAGCTTATTCTCTACCGCAAGCTCATTGAGTGTCTTGGTGATATGTACGATTATTCCTAATTCGTGCATTGCAAGTCCTCACAATACAATTTATTTTTCCTTTTTCTTGAACATTATCTTGACCTGTCTCTTGAGCATATATGGAAGTATTACCTTCATCTTATCCTCAGACTTGTGCATATTGCTTGCCGCCGGAATGTCTCGGTTAAGATGTATTGCGTCGAACTCGCACTTGGTTGTACAGATTCCGCAGCCGATACACTTGTTAGGGTCAACAACCGTGGCACCGCATCCGAGACAGCGGTTAGCTTCCTTCATAACCTGTTCCTCGGTAAATGTCTCCCTGTCGTCACGGAAAGTCCCCTCAAGTCCCTTCTTTCTTCCCGGAATCTGTCTTGGTGAATTGTCAAAGCTCTCAAGTACGATATCGTCCTTGTCGAGTTCAATAAACTGTCTCTTGTTTCTCGCAAGCGTGAGACTGTGTCCCTTATGTACAAAACGATGAATTGATACACAGCCTTCCTTGCCTGCCGCAATCGCATCAATGGCAAACCTAGGTCCCGTATACACATCTCCTCCGACGAAAATGTCAGGTTCGGCGGTCTGATATGTGAGTGAATCGGCAACAGCGGTCTTATTAGGTCTTAACTCAACCTTGCTTCCCTTTAACAGATCCCCCCACACAATCGACTGTCCGATTGAGAGAATGATGTTCTCACACTCAACCGTTAAAAGCTCCTCCTCGTTGTATACAGGATTGAAGCGCTTGTTCTCATCTAACACTGAAACACACTTCTTAAATACGATTCCCTTGACGCGTCCGTTCTCCGTGAGAATCTCCTTAGGTCCCCAGCCGTTACCGATCTTAACGCCCTCCTCCTCGGCCTCATGAACCTCGTCCGACGCTGCCGGCATGCCCTCTCTTGACTCAAGACAGAACATTGATACCTCGCCTGAACCCGCTCTTACCGCCGTTCTTGCGACATCGACAGCCACATTACCGCCTCCGATTACAACAGTTCGTCCCGCAAGCTTCACGCTGTTCTCGTCAGTGTTAATCTTTCTTAAGAAGTCAACTCCCGTCATAACTCCATCGGCATCCTCGCCCGGCACACCTGCCATACGTCCGCCCTGTGCTCCGATTGCAACATAGAATGCCTTGTAGCCCTGTGCACGAAGCTCATCAAGCGTCACATCCCTGCCGACCTCAACACCGCACTTGAACTCAACACCCATCTCGCGAAGAACCTCTATCTCGGCATCTATCACATTCTTCTCAAGTCTGAATGAAGGAATACCATTAAGAAGCATACCTCCCGGTCTCTTCTCCTTCTCAAACACAGTGACAGGATACCCCTTCTCGCGAAGGTAATACGCTGCCGACATACCTGCAGGTCCCGCACCGATTACGGCAATCTTCTCCTCGAAGAACTTACCTTCATGGTTCTCGGTCTCAGGTATATATCTCTTGTCCGCATTAAGCTCCTGTGCCGCTATGAATTTCTTAATCTCATCGATTGCTACCGCCTCATCGACCCTGCCTCTTGTACATGCGTCCTCACAACGTCTGTTACAGATTGCACCGCACACTGCCGGGAAAGGATTCTCTGTCTTGATAAGCTTGAGTGCATCCATATATCTTCCCTGTGCCGCCATCTTTACATAGCCCTGTACCGGAAGATGTGCAGGACATGCCGTCTTACATGGTGATGTTCCCGTGTCATAGCAGTTAATCTTGGCATTGTCACGGAAATTCACATCCCACTTCTCAGGTCCCCACTTAACCGTATCCGGAAGCTCCTGTCTCGGATACTCGATCTGACCTTCCTTCGTGCAGAGCTTCTGTCCGAGCTTTGCAGCGCCGGTAGGGCAAAACTCCACACAGCGTCCGCATGCCACACAGCTTGCCGCGTCAACCTTGGCAACATACGCGGAACGCGACATGTTCGGTGTATTGAAAAGCTGTGAGGTTCTGAGTGCATTACATACCCCCGGTGCACAGTTACAGATAGCAAATATCTTGTCCTCACCGTCGATATTGGTTATCTGATGTACGAATCCGTTCTTCTCTGCTCTCTTTAAGATTGCCATTACCTCGTCAATGTCGATATATCGTCCTTTTCCCGTCTCCACAAGGTAGTCAGCCATATCTCCCACACCGATACAGAGCTCTCCTTCGATTTCTCCCGTTCCTTCGCCCCTCACTCTCTGCTGGCGGCGGCATGAACAGGCACCTACCGCATACTTATCCTTGTACTTGTTAAGCCAGTACGATATGTGCTCTACACTTGCCGACTGCTGAGTGGCAGGTATTGCCTTCTCCACAGGGATAACGTGCATTCCTATACCTGCTCCTCCCGGCGGAACCATAGGCGTTACCTTCTCAAGAGGCAGACGGGCCATCTGCTCGAAGAAGTCCGCTATTTCCGGATGTGCCTCAACCTGTGGACCGTTCATAACCATGAACTCCGCACAGCCCGGAACGAACATCGGAAGAATGTACTGCTTATGTCTGTCCTCATTCTCCCAATTATACTCGATAATACCGATTACACTCATCTCTTTTAACAGCTCTTCGGTTCTTTCGAGACTCTTGCCGCATTTCTTTGCAATCTGCTCTGCTGTTGCAGGCACACGCACTTTCATTGACAGCGCGACCTCTGCCATCTCGTCGGTTACAACACCGGCGAGTCCCCAGTATTCGGGGTCATTCTCGGTGACTTTAACGCCTATTCTGTCAGTTATCTTCTGACCAAGCTTTAAAATCAGTTCTCTCGGTTCTCCCATAACCACACTCCTTTGTCAGATTTACACAGCATAATTCATCTTTGTTAAATTATAAACATATTATACTATATTTTTCCAAAGGATACAATGCATATTTACGTTTTGAGGTTGTTTTTTGACCAAATGTCACTTTTTGTTAATATAAAATGTATAAGGCAGTTCATTAGGAACCAGGTACAAAAAATGCTTGATTTTACCAGCACGAATGTGCTATAATTCGACACGCAACTGCATAGAAAACTTTGGTATATAATTGGAAACGATACATGCGTGTCGGCATGATGAACGAACAACACACATGTATTTTTTATGCTCAAAATTACAATATCAAAGGAGAAACGCATTATGCAAAAGAAATCATTTTTACAGAACCTTATCTTCACGGCAGTTATGGCATTCGTCATGGTCTACGCCATGGTATGCTACAACATCGCAATTGACAAGGGCGGTATGAGCAACGAGATTTTTCTCATCGCCTTCCACGAAATTCCCATCATGTGGCCTATAGCAATCATACTTGAAATGTTCGTGTTTGAAAAGCTCGCAATCAAGCTTGCTTTCCGCTTCATTAATCCTGAAAAGGACAATCCGTTCTTCATCACACTCGGCATTTCATGCATGATAGTATGCCTTATGTGCCCTACAATGAGCCTCATCGCAACACTCATCTTCGCCCACCCGGGTTCGCAGGTGATTGCCGTATGGCTTCAGAAGCTCGCTCTCAATTTTCCTATGGCACTGTGCTGGCAGGTGTTCTTCGCCGGACCGGGCGTGAGAAATTTCTTCAGGCTTTTTGAGAAGAAAGCAAAATAATTCATGACTTGATATGAAATGCACCTGAATTATTTATATATATGACTCAGGTATCAAAACATCCTGATTGATTTTAAAAGTGTATAACATGTTATAATTATACATATCAGCTCCGTTGTCCGAAGCAAGTTGTTCTAAGGCTCTGAAAAAAGTATTTCTGCTTCCGCCACCGTTGCAAAATCAGCCATCCATGGC
>OLGY01000440.1_pt1 | contig 29006 bp, 26 predicted proteins | sample 1605951 | NCBI WGS metagenome assembly OLGY01 (sample SAMN03283280) | human gut metagenome | biome: human-associated habitat; material: feces | host: Homo sapiens | place: Peru | collected 2012
TTAGAACAACCTGCTTCGTACAACGGAGCTGATATGTATAAATATAACATGATATACACATAAGAATCAAAGCCGCATGTTTTGACACCTGAATCTATAATAATTACTGTTTCTCCCCAACCCCAAGCAGCTTATAGAGCGTCGGCTCGAACGCGAACTCCTTCATGAGTGCATGCACCTCGTTGAGCGCATTCTCCTTCACGGACTTCGGCGCAACCGGGCGGTACACGGCTCTTATGAGAATGTTCTTCGGCGTGTGGTCAAAGTCGATGAACTCAAGAAGCTGGGTTCTGTACCCGCTGTACTCGAGAAGATTTGCTCTCACCGCATCCGTCGCGAGCGCCGCGAAGCGCTCCTTGATTATTCCGTAACGTGACATAATAGGAAGCGTTGACGGCTTCATCTGCTTGTTGAACTCATGCTGGCAGCACGGCACCGAAAATATCATCTTTGCCTTCCACTGAATCGCATTGAAAAGCGCAAAGTCCGTGGCGGTGTCGCACGCGTGGAGCGTGATTACCATGTCGACATCGAACGGAGCCTTATACCCGTTGATATCCCCGAGCTCAAAATGAAGCTTGTCGTAATGGTATTTCTCCGCCGCCCTGTTGCACTTCTCTATTACATCTGCCTTCAAATCGAGCCCTATCATGTTGACCTCAAGCCCCATAACCTCGGTCAGATAATAGTAGACAACAAATGTGAGATACGACTTACCGCAGCCAAAATCAATGACATTTAACTTCTTCACCTTGAGATTTGAGATTTCATCGTTGAGAATCTCGACAAAGCGGTTAATCTGCTTGTACTTGTCATACATCGAATTGACAACTCTGCCGTCCTTGGTGAATACTCCCATGTCGACGAGCGGCTCAATGCTCATGCCCTCGCTCAGAATGTAGTTCTTTCTGCGGTTGTGACCATTATCCAAGGTCACTCCCCCTGCCGCGTCAATCATATTTCCCGCCGCAGTTCCTTTTACACTGCCTGCACCAACGCCTTTTGACGCCTTTATCGCCTCGGTTGCAAGCCTCTTGACCTTATAATTGCACTTGCCGTTCTTTGAAATGAGTATTATATGCTCTGCGTCGGCAGTCATTGCGTTCACCTGTCTGTAATGTCCTGCGATAAGCTCCACACATCTGTCCGCAAGCTCCTCTTTTTTCACATTCTCATGGAATACCTGCTTCTGAGTGTACTTGGAAATCTGGCAAAAATCCTTCCTGCGTTCAATCACGAGCTTCTGGTACTCCTCGGACTTGTTTGCCGGATTGCTTATTATTATCTTGTTGAAATCCGTCGCCAAAATTATTGATAAATACTGCTGTAATTCGTTCATATATTTTTCCTATCCTCTAGCATTCTACTAATATAAGCGGTATTGTCATTTCATCCTCGGTGAGTCCTGCGTGCGCGCCGATGAAAAAATCCGCTTCCTCCCTTGTATTATAAATGCACAAATCCCCCGTCGCAACAGCAAGATAATCACCTAACATATCGCGAAACGCCGGATGCTCCGCGCCCCTGCCGAAGAGCTTATTTTCTAAGACCTCAGCCTTGGTAAAAAGCCTGAATTTTTCACTGAATCTTCTGTTAAATTCGCTTACAAACTGTTCTTCCATCCCCGGCTTTATGAAAAAATTGAGTGCTCTCGGCTCAATCGACGGAAGCCTTGACAGGCACTCGCATATCTTAGGATAATCGATGAGTGCAACACCCTTCGTGTCAATGTGTCCGTGGTCGGCGGTCACAATAACAAGCGTGCCGTCACTTTTCCCCTGTTCTTTTTCGACACATTTATTCCCGGCAGCTTTATTTTCAGAAACCCTTTCGCACAGCTCGTTTACCTGCTTTTCAAGCTTTCGCAAAAGTTCCTTCGACTCAGTGCAGAAGCACCCCTTCTCGTGCATAAGGTGGTCAGGCTCCCTCCAATAGCTGTATATGTACTTTCGTCCCGGCTTCCCACAAAGCCCGGCAATTCTGTCACATATCTTCTCAAACGTATCCGGAAACGGCTCTAAAAACGGCATTGCGTTATATGCCTGCACGCCCGCCTTCAAAAGCTTGTCGACTGTGCTCTCGTAGCCGCAGTATCTCCACGCGACATTGTAGCTCTCCGCCTGCTCATCCGTCCCTGTCTCTTTATTCAAAAAAACCGTCACATTCTTGTCTATCTGCGGATAATAGCAGTCCCAGCCAAGCCACCCATGCTCACACGGCTCCATGCCGCTCTGTATGGATGTCGTCGCGGCAACCGTCGTCGGCGGAAATGTCGAACTGAAGGTTCCCGCAAGATGCGAGGCAAAAAATCCGTCCTTCGACAAATTCGCATCCATTATATTTTTTCCCATTCCGTCAAGCAAAATTACCACCACGTTCTCGTAACTTCTGCCCTCCAAATGTCTGTCGAGCAGTTCCAAGGTTCTTCTGCCGGGCTCAAGTCCCATGCTCTTTAAAACGGAATTTGGAATGCCCGCTATGCAGTTGTCGTAATCAGGATATTTTATCATGCGCTAAGCTCCACTTTCATCTATATTTTCAACAATTACTTATATTGGGATTTTTGCTTATTACATCACTACCCATGACACTTTCCTACTGCAAATATCTCATCGCATAATAAAGCCCCCAATCCTGGTCATTTGCATAGCTGTCTGCATAATGTGCTCTCTCGCCATTCACTGTCACAGGATATACAAATGCACATGTAGCTCTGCCATCAGGATAAAACATTGATAATACGGCTCTCAGTGATTTATCCGCCCTTGCCGCATAATCTGTGTTACCCGTAATTTTCATATAATTTTCAAACACTATACCTGTAAGTGCACTCCAATAATGTACAAAAGTATCCCCATAAAGTCTTCGTTTTCCAAACCAATACCCATCCCAGTGACGTATAGCCACCTCATTCAAATGATAATCCGGTTGATTTCCGTTAAACAACTCAAGGATTGATTTTTGAAGTTCTATTCCGGCAAGATACTTTTTATCACCTGTCAAAATATAGGTTTCCTCCAAAATCTGTGCCGCCGGAGCTACAATACTCTGCTCATAGTTAACCTCCGATTTTGGATAATCCGTTCCGGTTTTAAGCATCAAATCCGCGTGACCCCTAAAATATCCCGTAACTTCCTCAAGTTCTTTCTCCATACCTGCTTCCCTGAATGCTGCTGCCATCGGAATAACAGGGAGCTCTATAGCGTAAAAATATGTACCGCCATCCTCATAAAAATGTCTGATTATACGATATGACACCATAAGATACTTTTTATCCTTATATAACATATACAATTCCGTATAAAAAAGAGCAAACCACGGAGCATTATATAAACGCTTATAGCTGTTATCATTCATATAGTCATTGTATACCTCTCCCGTATCCTCGTTTACCAGCTCACGCCTTACAAAGGAGATATATTTTCTCAACGATTTATCAACTGTGTCATCTTCATAATTCTGTAAATATTTAGCCAGCATAATTCCCATACCCACGCGCTCACGCCCGGCGTTATAATCATTTTTCGGTGAATACATCATATGCATTTCTTCATTATCATATATGAGATAATCTCCATCCAGATGACTTTTCGGATTATTGTACTGCTGTTTATTCACAATGAAATGGCATCTCGCCCTCACAAGCTCTGTAAATTCAGGCTGTACAAGCAGACAGCAGTAAGTTCTTACGCCATCTATATAAATATCATATCTGAGTTCACCTACGGTATCAGCCTGCTTTTTTATAATAATTCCGTCTCCCGCATATTCAGGCTGTATCTGAACATTATTCTCAAAAATCCTTACGCTATCCCTGTTATACACAAATTCAGGTGTAATTACCACATTAATACTCTCCCCTTTGAAGATCACATATCTGTCCGCTTCTATTCTGACAAAATGTCCACAATGTTTATTTGCCTGTTTAAAAAAATCCTCTTTGCTGCTAAAAGGGAACAACGTCCACTCCACGGAATAACTTTCACCGGGTGCAAGTGAAAATGGTGTCGGATGCAATATAAAATCTCCTCTATCATTGCTCATTTTTGTTAAATCTCTCTCAACACTGTACCCCGACAGCGACCCCTTAGTTAGAACAAGTCCAAGATTCGGTGCTTCTCCTCCCATTCTCATAGCCATAATATATGATACATTTTGTCCACACCATATATGTGTATGACACCTATGCTTGAGACATGTCTGTGCGTCAACATAATCATCATTAAACGGCGTATAAATTCCTATATCAGTGAGTGAAGTAAATACATCCCTGTCAGATATGTTGATAAATGTATATTTTTCCTCCACTAAATCGCCGGTTCTCCTGCTTTCCACCTTCACTTTAATTTCATCTATGGATTTTACTGTTCCCCATTCCACAGTTCCATCAATCCAATTCATCCTATATGCATCATTCGATAAAATAAGTTCTTTCATATCTTTTACCGCCCTCCGTTAGACTTTCTTGACCTGATATGTAAATAAGTTTATACTACATGTGATGATAAGTAAATGCAAAAAGCATAGTAAAAAAGTGAAAAAAGGTTATATATTATGAATTTTGAATTGAGTACGGGAATAGAATTTATGATGCACGGAACCTTCTGTGCCCCTGATGCCGACTGGGTACACATGAGCCGCCGTATGACGAGCTTTGAACTTTTCTATGTGACAAACGGCACTCTGTACATCTCGGATGATTACAACAATTACACCGTAAAGACGGGTGAGTACGTCATAACTCCGCCCTGTGAGAATCAGCACGGCTGGAAAGCCTCGAAGTGCACCTTTCACTATTTTCACTGGTACGGTGACATAGCAGATGACGAAAACTATCCTGTCTTTGGTCAATATAAAGATATCGACACCATCGAAAAATATTATGCCCTTCTCTCCGACGAGAATCTCTCAAAGGAGATTTCCAACCACATCATGGCAATAATCCTGCTTGAAATCAAGAATGGCGGGAAAAATATATCAACGGGCAACAGTGCCGAGCTGTGCCGCCGGATTCTCTCTTACATACAGCTTGCACCCTGCGAGGAGCTAAAGGTATCAGCCGTCGCCACACATTTTAAGTACAACGAAAAATACCTCACGCACTGTTTTACCCTCGAGACGGGCGAGTCCCTGAAAAAACATCTCAAAGCGGAAATGATAAAGCGTGCCAAGCATATTCTTGAATATACCGACACGCCCATATCCGTTATCAGTGAGCAGCTTGGCTACAGTGACACCCACAGCTTCTCACATGTATTTAAAAACACTGCAAAGCTCTCTCCACGCGAATACCGCAGCCAGGTGCGTGGCGGACAAAGCCTGAAAGCTAATTGAGAAAGTTCTGAATAATTACGCTCTCGGCTTTCTCCTCGGTGAGTCCGAGTGTGCGCAGCTTAACGAGCTGTTCATCGTTGATTCGACCGATTGCAGCCTCATGGATTATCGCCGCGTCGATATTTTTTGCCCTGATTTCAGGTATTGAACCGACCTCCGCGTTGTCCATGATAATCGAGTCGCACTGTATGTGCGCGTGGCACTTTGCGTTGCCGACGGCTCTCGGGTGGAAGGTCTGAACCGACCTGCCCTTTCCGACCGATCTTGAGACTATCTGTGCGGAGCTGTCAGCACCGTTTAGTTGAACCTCAATGTCCGACTCCGCAGTCTGCTCACCCTCGGTCATAAGACGCTCAGTGACATAGAGTCTGGCATTCTTATCAAGCTCAACCTTCGTCTCCCTTATCGTCGAGTCGACGCCCTTTATCTGCGCCGTGTCGAGCGTGAACACCGAGTTCTCTCCGACAAAAATATTCGTCACGGGATTTAAAACCCTTGCACCGCTTCCGTTTCCCTCGCCGTAGTGCTTCTCCTCGTAGCGCACATTCGCATTTTTTCCGACATGGAAGGTGTGGACTCCGTCATGCCTGCTCTCGTTGCATCCGCTGTTGTGTATTCCGCAGCCCGCAATTATCTCAACGTCCGCACCGTCCTCAATGTAAAAATCATTGTACACCAGGTCCTTCATTCCCGACACACTGACAACGACGGGAATGTAAACTGCCTCACCCCTCGTTTTGCCGTCAATGTAAATATCGATTCCCGGCTTGTCAGCCTTCTTCTTAATCTTGATATGTTCGCTGTCTCCGTGACAGATTGATGTTCCGTTCTCCCTTAAATTGAACGCTCCCGTCCGGCTGAACCTCTTATCATTAATTACGTCAAGCACTTCCTGTGTGACACTGTCAAGCTGTACCATTATGCTCTGCCCTCCACTCTGTCCATACACTTACGGCATCTTCCCGTTCCCTCAAGATAAGGTAAAACCTCATCCCTTGTCCCGATTTTTGTTATGGAACCATTGTCGATAATCATGATTCTGTCCGCCATATTGATGATTTTCTCCTGATGTGAGATTACGATAAGGCTCTGCTTTTTCTGCTTGTGAATCTCATCAAATTTTCCGATAAGCATCGAGAAGCTCCACAAATCAATACCCGCCTCAGGCTCATCAAATATACACAGCGAATGCTCCTTTGCAAGCACGGAGGCAATCTCTATTCTCTTCATCTCACCGCCCGATAGTGTTCCGTCCACCTGACGTCCGATATAGTCTCTGGCACAAAGCCCTACATCCGTGAGCAGCTTGCAGCACTCAGACTCGGCAAGTTCCCTTCCCGCAGCAATTGCGAGAAGCCTTGCAACCGTCATTCCCTTAAATCTCGGCGGCTGCTGAAAAGCAAAGCCTATGCCTGCATTCGCGCGGTGATTGATGTCATATTCCGTGATATCCTCACCGTTTAACTCAATCTTACCGCCGTCCGCTTTCTCAATTCCCATAAGTGCCTTCGCAAGCGTCGACTTTCCGCCGCCGTTAGGCCCCGTTATGACAAGCATCTCCCCGTCATCCACATGAAATGATATATTATTCAGCAGACTTTTTCTGCCATCCCCGTCATTTACACTCAATGTCAAGTTCTCTACATTCAGCACCTTTATTACCTCTGTTTCTTTTTTAGTCAAGCGGATGTCATATGATATGTGCCCGATAAAGAGTATGCATATCAAATCCTCTCCCGCTTTTTTAATCTCTTACAATTCAGGTGTCAAAACATGCGAATCTGACTTTTGACCCTGATATCATCTTTATTAAAGTATTCCGTATTTAAACCCGGTCAATACATTCTTTGGGCTGTATATAATATATATTTTATTTTAGCCTTTTTCAAGCCGTTTCGTTGCTAATTTAGATAAGTTTAATTTTTACAGGATTGAAAACAAAGAGTTTCCTGTTACGATTCAGGTGCCAAAACGTGCTCTATGAACTTAATCGTGTATAGCATGTTATATTTATGCATATCACGACTTTTGTGAGAAGCTTAGATATTCTTAGGACTCTGTTCTCTTCATAGCAGAAGCAATGCATACATGGAAGTATGCTTTGCTTCGTTGGCGTATAAATAATAAACATTTCTCAGAGTCCTTAGAACAACTTGCTTCGTACAACGGAGCTGATATGTATAAATATAACATGCTATACACTTTTAAAATAAATCAGGATGTTTTGGCACCTGAATCCCATTGCATAACAAAGAATGTGCCTTGGCACATTCTTGCGCCTGCGGCGGTCGCTTGCGACATCTGCATTGTACGCCGCAGTGCGCATCCTCGCGGAGCGTTTTTGTGTAATAGGAACGAAGTTTCCTATTACACAAAAAATACCTGCCGGCTGTGTGACCGACAGGCATCTAAAAACTATTTCCAGATTTCTTCTGCAACACTCTTTACAAGCTCAAGCTTTGCCCACTGCTGCTCCTCCGTGAGCTTGTTTCCGATCTCGCAGGATGCAAAGCCGCACTGAGGGCTGAGACAAATCCTGTCAAGCGGTATGTATTTTGCCGCCTCACGGACTCTCTCAATCACCTTCTGCTTATCCTCAAGCTCCGGCTTCTTCGTCGTGATGAGTCCGAGCACAACCTTCTTGCTGCCGTTCACATGTGCGAGCGGCTCAAAGCCTCCGCTTCTCTCATCGTCAAACTCAAGATAGTACGCATCGACATTCTCCTGCTCGAAAAGTACCTTTGCGACATCATCGTAAGCACCGCTGCTCGCATAGGTCGAATGGAAATTGCCACGGCAGACATGTGTAGCCACGGTCATATCCTCAGGCACATCCTCTATCGCAAGGTTGTTGATTCTCACAAAGAGCTCCTGAACCTTCAAAAGTCCCGCCTCGTCCGTGTCGAAGAACGGCTTCGCCATAGGATCGACAAGCATTCCCCATGAGCAGTCATCAAGCTGAAGATTACGGCAGCCTGCCACATAGAGGTCTGCAATGACCTTCTTGTAGCCTTCTGCGATGTCACGCACAAGCTCCTCATTGTCAGCGTAATACTTAGCGGTATTCTCAGCCGCAAAAGGAAGTATCATCTGCTCAAGGAACTGCGCCGGGGCAGGAATCGTCTGCTTTGCAACCGTGTTCTCGTCCTCGAACTGCTTAACGAACTTAAAATGCTCGACAAACGGGTGAACCTTGCTTACGCCGACCTTTCCCGTCAAATATGTATCATCAATCATAGCCTGCTCACCATGGAACGGAAGTCCTGTCTCTGTCTTAGAGTGACCTACACCGTCAAAGCCCCACATAAAATCGAGATGCCATGTAGCGCGCCTGAACTCGCCGTCGGTTATCACATGATAGCCCGCCTTTTTCTGCTTAGCAACGAGCTCCGTGATGCACTCGTCCTCCACCTTTTTAAGCTGTGCCGCATCTATCCTGCCTGCCTGAAAACCGGCTCTCGCCTCCTTTAAACGCGCCGGGCGCAAAAAACTGCCTACAAAATCATAACGGAATGGGATGTGTTTACTCATATTGTGCCTCCTGATATATTTTCATTATTGTTTCAGAGTGAAATCGGTTAATTTATTTTCCCGATGTATAATTGGTTCCAGCCATGTGCAGCAGCTCCGTTGTCCGAAGCAAGTTGTTCTAAGAACTCCGACATTATTATCACCAACGTCCGCCACCGATGCCAGCCGCCCATCCATGGGCTGTGGCATCTATTCCGACATCCCTGTCGGAATTGGCTGAACTGTGAGCCACGTTCTAAGAACAACTAAGCTTCTCCCAAAAGTCGCGCCGCACATGGCTGGAACCAATCATACATTCGCAAAGTTTTTTGAACCGATTTCATCCCTGAATTTCATTGACATTAATATATCAGCCTTGCTCTTGATAGTAAAATATATCGTTCCGGCGTTTTATCATAGTTTCAAACTATGTTAAAAGCAAAAAAATTTATGTGCATAACAGGTATAAGGTATTGGATTTATACTTGGCATTGACTTTGGAAGAATCTTAGTTGTTCTTAGGGCTCTTTTCTCTCCATAGCCAAAGTCGGCACGGATGCCGACTTAGATGCCATAGGTCATGGATGACCGTTTGGCATCGATGGCGGGATTTTGATATTTCTCTGTAAGAGCCCTTAGAACACCTTAGGTTCGTACAACGGAATATCCAAGTATAAATCCAACACCTTATACCGTCATGCAATGTATTATTCTGTTCAGATATGCCTCCTCAGCGCCTCCATATACGACACCCCATATCTGCTGAGTGCCGCATCCTTCCTCGTCACAACTCCAATCCGCATCATGCATTCCGAGTCGAGAGGCTTGGCGATGATGTTCTCGCCGTTTAGCTCCGCGTCGATGACGCCCGAGCAGACCGTGAAGCCGTTCAGTCCGATGAGCAGATTAAAAAGTGTCGCCCTGTCGCGCACCATGATATTTTTCGGAAGCTCGAGCGAGCTTAAAAACTCCTCAGAAAAGTAGAACGAATTGTGCTGTCCCTGCTCGAACACGAGATACGGATACGGGAGCAAATCCTGAACCGTCAGTATTTTTCGTTCCGCAAGCGGATGCTTGTTGGAAATGAATACATGCGGCTTTGCCTCGAACAGCTCCTCGAATTTGAGGTCACTCTTTGCAATCAGCTTTCTAAGCACCGCCTCATTGTGCTCGCTCAGATACAGGATTCCGATTTCGCTTCTTCCGACCGACACGTCGTCTATGATTTCATAAGTCTGCGTCTCCCTGAGCGTGAAGCTGTACGCATCGGCATCGTACTCCCTTATCACGTCGACAAATGCGTTTACCGCAAATGAATAATGCTGGCACGATACGGAAAAATACGGCTTCAAATGCTTCTCTCCCCTGAAATGCTCCGTCATGACATCCATCTGCTCCAATATCTGTCTTGCATAAGAGAGCAGAACCTCACCATCACGCGTGAGCTCCACGCCCTTGTTGGTTCTTACAAAAGCCGTTATTCCCATTTCATTTTCAATGCCCTGAACCGCCGTTGTGAGACTCGGCTGCGATATAAAAAGTCTTTCCGCCGCCTCCGTTATGTTCCCGCACTCAGCGACCATGACTATATACTTTAATTGCTGTAATGTCATTTTTTATCCCCCTGCATACTGCAAGCGGTGCTTGCAGTATTGCCACCAATAAGTATCCCCCTGCATTTTTATCTGCATGGATAAAGAACATTGCTTATCACATACTGTCCGTCGTTTACGAAAATCTCGATGAGGTTCTTTTCCTCGTAAACCTCAAGTTCACAGACATCGCCCACTCCCGGTGTGCAGCACTTCACATGAACATCCACCCCTTGCGGAACACGCTTTGTCCTATCGGTGCAGACACAGCCGCCGTTAAGCTCTATCACCACGCCCGCAAGCTCAACCGACTGTCCTTCGCGGAGGGTAAGCACCGTGCGGCTTCTTCCGTCCTTTGTCCACCGGATATATTTTTCCGTACTTTCCTCGCACGAATTTTCGGCAAAATATTCCCTGACATTCGGGTGCACCGACGTGTAAATCTCACCGTCTCGAAGCGTGACAATGCGCGGAAGGCTCATCATTCCGCTCCAAGGTCTGCCATCCGCCGCCTCATTGTCATCAGGCGACTGCGGTATCGGCATCCGCACCCAGGCAATCACACAACGGCGACCTGCTTCGTCAATGCAGCTCTGCGGTGCATACAAATCCATTCCGTAATCGAGGAACTGTGCCTCGCTCTCAAGTGCCATGCTTCCATCCTCCGCATCAAACGAAAGCTTCTGCATCGTGCTCTGATTTCCCGGATAGTCCGTGCCATTTAAAACACCTATCGGTGAGGCAATGAGAATGTGCTGTCCGTCTATGCAGAACACATCCGGACACTCTAAAACCGTGCCGAACTGCTTATCCTGAAGTCTGTTAAGGTATGTCCAGTTCTCACCGTCATCGCTTGTGTAGATTAAAAGTACCCCCTCCTCCTTCTTATAGCTGCTCGCAAGACACATGAAATACCGCCCGTTCTCCCTCCACACCTTCGGATCACGGCACTCATAAGGATGCCCGATTTCAAGATCCGTCACAGGAGGAATAATCTGCTTTTTTCCATTAAAATTGTCAAAGGTAATGCCATCCTCCGAGCTTATCATCGCCTGACTCTGTTCACACAATCCGTCAACTATGGTATTAATATTCTCGGCATTTTCTTTAAGATACCTTACAGCGGTGTAGTAGAGGTTCATTTTCCCGCCAATCTCCAGCGCACTCCCTGAAAACACACCGTTCCTGTCATAGCTTTTGGTAGGAAAAAGAGCAATCCCGAGATGCTGCCAGTGAATCAGATCCTCGCTCGCCGCGTGTCCCCAGTGCATCGTTCCCCACACGGGCGCGCACGGAAAATACTGATAGAACAGATGATATTTTCCCTTAAAAAATATAAAACCGTTAGGGTCGTTAATCCAGTCGCCCGGAGCCTTCAAATGCAGAATATTTTCCATAACATTCGTCCTTTCATACTTTATTTCTTTATTATAGTATTTTTCATAACAATAATATATAATATTTCATACAGATTTATCAAGTATCAACTCAGAAACGAGGATAAAATTATGGTAGAAAGTAAAAAAACTAACATCACAAGCGCACCGCTCTACCGCGATCCGATTTACGATGCACCGACAGATCCGGTGGTTATATGGAACAACAAGGAGAATAAATGGTGGCTGCTCTATACCCAGAGAAGAAGCAGCTTGAACGCCATAGGCGTCTCGCATATTCATGGAACTGCCATAGGTGTCGCTTCGTCAGACGACGGCAGCAGATGGCTCTACCGCGGAACACTTCCGGGACTTGACTTTGAGCCGGGACACAACACCTTCTGGGCTCCCGAAATAATATTCGCTGAGGGCGAATACCACATGTATGTATCTTATATAACGGGAGTTCCTACCGACTGGAATTGGTCGAGACATATCGTTCACTACACCGCCGACGATTTGTGGGAATGGCACTTTGAGAGCGTGCTCGAGCTCTCCTCCGACCGCGTCATTGACGCCTGTGTGCATCCGATAGGAAACGGCCGGTACAAGATGTGGTACAAGGACGAGCGCCACGACTCGCACACCTACAGCGTGGTGAGCGACGATCTCTACAATTGGAGCGTTGTCGGCGAGGAGATTGATTTTAACAGCCACGAGGGTCCTAACGTGTTTGAATTTGGCGGAAAAAGATGGATGATTACAGATGAGTGGAACGGACTCGGCGTGTATGAGACAGATGATTTCGCGCACTGGAACCGACAGGGCGTAATTCTGCGCGACGGTGGCACACGCCCATGCGACGGCGTTATGGCAAGCCACGCCGATGTCGTGGTAAACGGCGGAAATGCGTACATTTTCTATTTTACGCACCCGTATTTTCTCAACGAAAACCGCCTGAACAAGTCTTATGTTCCGAACCCTGACGACGGAAGAGCCTGCATTCAGGCGGCACAGCTTGAAATAAAGGACGGCAGGCTCGTCTGCGACAGGAATAAAGAATTTGAGTTAAAGCTGGAACATCAGAACTAAATTATGTAAAACACTAAACCTGCTTCGCGGTCTTTTTCTTGTAGCCGCAGTCACAGTAAGGTCCACCCGAGGCAAGCGTGTACTCCCTGACAAAGTCAGTGACACCGCCTGCCTCGCTCATTGTGTAGTCAAGCCTGCACATCGCAGGAATGAGCTCGGCAAGTCCAAGTTCCCTCATGAGAGTACATATTCCGCAGGTGTAAAATCTCGCCTCATAGCCGCTTCCATCCTCATACTCATAAAAATCCATGTTCCATGAGTAAGGATTTCTGTCTGCTGCCTTGAGCTTTGCCGTGGCTTTCATTCCGTTAATATCCGACTCCGAATATTTTTTCTTCCCGCTCATCCTGCAAAACCACTGCATTGCGCCCGTCATCATCGACCTCTTATAGTACTCCGTCGCATCATCGACACTCGGAAGCTTCGGCATATTGAGGAAAAACGCCGACAGCATCGCACAATTCACAATATTCATTTTGAATCTGTCCGCCTTCTCGAACTCGGGAAGCTTCTCTATAATCTCCCTATACTTTTTCTTCGCCGACGCGGTTATTTTCCTGCTCTCCCGCGCATCGTACTTTAATACCTCAGTGAGATTTCTTTTGAAGGATTTACCAAAAACCATCCACATACCCATCGGCATACCAGCATACTTCATACAAACAACCTCCTCCATACACTCAGTCAAATGTTAGACGTATATAACTTTTATAAGTAATATCTTACTCCACGCATCAAAAAAATGAAAGAGGTACGACAAAGAATATAAGAAATAATATATATAAATATATGCATTATTTTCTGTTAAACCTTCTCTGCCAATTATAACTTCATATTTTCTCTATATATGATAATAAAATTTACCATAATCTATATCGTGTATATCAGATTATATATATGTATATCACGACTTTTGGAAGAAGCCTGGTTGTTCTTAGAACTCTGCTCATACCCCAGCCACAGACGACAAGGATGTCGGCTGAGCAGCAAGCATACAAGGAAGTATGCTTTGCTGCGTTGGCGCACACAGATATAACCTGAATCAGAGTTCTTAGAACAACTTGCTTCGAACAACGGAGCTGATATACATATATATAATCTGATATACACTCACAGCTTAAATTCTTTTCACATAATATTGCTATATTTTATCGTACACCCCCTCCACGAACCCAATGAACTCCTTCGCCACATGCGAAAGCGTATGCTTCTTATTCCAGATAAGCGCGTAAGACGCGTGCGCCGCCGGGTGGTCTATCTGCCTCACGCACACATCGTTGTCATGCACCAGCGAGCATATCGACTGCGGATATATCGAGATTCCAACGCCGTGCCGGCTGAGCTCATAGGCGTTCATCATGTGCGCTATGCGCCCACATATTTTTGCCGTGTGCCCGGGGCTTGAAAACCACTTGTCAATCTCACTTTTCCGCGACTCTCTTGATGGTATGAGCAGGTCATACGGCAGAAGCTCATCCGGCAAGACAGGAAGATTCTTCTCCGAGTACAACGGATGTCCTTTCGGGATGACCGCCACCCACGGCTCGTCGTACACGGGAAGCACATGGAATTCCTCGGTGTTGTACGGTGCGGTAATCATCGCAACCTCGCACAGCCCCTTGGTCACGCGGTTGTTCACATCGTCCGTGTTGCCGTTCCACAGATTGTACTGCACATTCGGGTGCTTCTTCCGAAACGCAGAAATCCACTCAGCAAAAAGCCTCGGCGCACAGCCCTCAACCGATGCAATGTAGAGCGTTCCCTGAAGCCCCTCCTTAATCTCCTTAACTTCCTCCTCGGACTTGTTCACCAAGTCGAGAATCTGCGTGGCGTACTGCAAAAACAGCTCGCCCTCCTCCGTCAAGGCGACCTTATGAGGCGAGCGCACAAAAAGCTCCGTGCCAAGCTCCTCCTCCAGGTCCTGTATCTGACGGCTTAGAGGTGGCTGCGCTATCGCAAGCTTTTCCGCCGCTCTGGTAAAGTTCTTCTCCTCTGCGACCGCCTTAAAATATCTTATATGTCTGAGCTCCATATCTCTCCTCCAACGCTTTATGATACCTATTTGGTATTGTAATACATTTATTATATGTATTTCACATTATAAACGCAAGGTGTTATATTAAAACCATCAAAGGGAACGTAAAGTTTTTCACATATACGGAAAGGAATCGGTGATTGATATGAAGAAATTTTTTGAGAGAGTAAGCGAGTTTTTTAAGGAGTACTACATGAGTTTTTCAGAGATAATCTAGTTTCCGATTAGTACCCAGAACTTAATTGAAATGCCCAAGACAGAGCCGTGTAATCGCAAGTGACTACACGGCTCTGCTTTTATCAAAGCTTCCGCTTTTTAATTCCTCTTAAAAACACATATCCCACCGCACACGCAATAAGCTCCGTTATCGGGAAAGCCCACCAGATAAGCGACACATCAGCCTGACCGTTTCTGACAAATATTGAGAAAATTCCCGCAAGCGGCAGTATGATTACAAGCTGTCTGAGCAGTGAAATCACAAGCGATTCGATGCCGCCCTCGAGTGCCTGATAAACGCCCTGATATACCACATTTATGCCCGCAAAAATAAAGCTGATTGAGATAATTCTCATCGCTCCGATGAAATTTTCCCTTGACTGCCCTGCATTAAATAATGCCGCAAATGCTCCCGGAAAAACCTCTGTAATTATAATACCAAAAATCATCAAAGCATCAGTGTATATAAGCCCATATTTTATTCCGTCCTTTATTCGCTTTTTGTCTCCCATTCCATAAGCAAATGCAATAATCGGCGTGATCGCATCTCTTAGTCCGAACGCAAGGAACAGTACGAACTGCTGTACTTTATAGAACAGTCCGTATGCAGTCTGTGCAGAAGGGCTGAATTTTAAAATCAGATTCATCACATATACCATGATAGACATAAGTGCCTGTGCAATCATCGCAGGAAGCCCGATTGAATATATCTCCTTTATAATTCTGCCATCCGGCTTCATGTACTTTACACCATGCTCAAATTCCTTATTCAGTTTCATATGAAATACAAACAATAATATTGCAGACGCAACCTGTCCGATAACTGTCGCATATGCAGCTCCCTTCACTCCCATTTCAGGAACCGGTCCGATACCGTATATCATAATCGGGTCAAGAAAAATATTCACCACTGCACCCACAACCTGACCGATTGTAGAATATAGTGAACGTCCTGTTGCCTGTAAGAGTTTTTCAAATAATGAAAAGAAAATAATTCCAAATGAAATTACGCAGCATATTTTAAGATAGCTCGTTCCCATCGCAATGACCTGCGCATCGACCGTCTGTGAGGAAATATATGACTTTACACCGAAAATTCCAAAAAGCAGACATAGCGCATAAATGATTACACCTAAAAATAAGCTGTTTCCCGCAACCTTCGCCGCCTTTTTCATATCCCCCTGTCCGAGTATTCTCGCAAGAAGCGCATTTGTTCCGACACCCGTTCCGATACCTATTGCCACCATGAGCATCTGAACCGGAAACACCAGCGTGAGTGCGTTAAGTGCCGCCTCGCTCCCCTCCTTCATGTTCCCGACAAACGCACTGTCCACAATATTGTAGACCGCCTGCAGCGCCATCGACAAAATCATCGGTATGCCCATCTGAACCATGAGCTTTCTTACGGGCATCTCACGCATTTTATTACCTTTTTCCGTCATATTTGTAATTGTCCTCCTCCTTGTTTTTGCACAAAAAAAACGAGCAGCATAAACTGGATTTACGCAGTTCTGCTACTCGTTTGTCCGTTATTATATTTTCTTTTTTTGAAAAAGTCAAACAAATTTTTTATTTCTAAATCTCAGTCAGCAATATAAAATCCAATCAGAACCATTTCCTCGCCGCGCTTTATAACCCTGAATATTTCTCCGACATTTCCTCTTGATATATACTTATAGTCGTTACAAAAACGATACATTTCCTCATTATTTGCGAGCAGACCCAGCATTCTGCCACTGATTTCTTCATCAAAATACCATTCCTCCGACAGCCTTTTCATTTCCTCTGTTGGAGCTTCTATTTTCTCGATATTGAGTTCTATCTCAGACGAAGGAGCCACTTTAAGCTGTATCAGTTTCCACTTCAAGGCAACACTCATCGGCACGGAGCTGTCGAGCCTGTCGAGCTCAATATAATACGAAACACCACCTTCCGTGTATTCGTTTCCCTCCAACATTTTTTGAATCTGCAATAGTTCTTCGTAAAGCATAAAATACCTCCCGGGTCATGTCCTCGTAGGCAAAGCAGGTGTTCGCTATCCACAGGGTTCCACGTCCAAGCTCCGTCGCCTTCAGCAACATATTTTCAATCGAGGCTCCGATAGCCAATGAATCGCTTATCTCGGCAAATCTCAAATCCGCGTCAATCGGTTCAAACGGTGATTTTCCGTTGGTGTTCATCACTACAATTACGACGGCTGCCTCCCTCATGACCTTGACTGTGTGAAACGCATCAGGCAGACCGAATGCCGACCTTGGAAGGAGCTCATGCCTCTCGTTTTCCTTTTCGAGTGCACACTCCATAATCTCGAGCAGCTTTGCCTTACTCTCTCCCATCCTTTACAACGAATTTATCTTTGTATGAGGAATGCGCTAATCTTGCCAACAGACACTCAAACATATAATTTTGAAGTACCACCTGTGCCGCAATGTTGTTACTTTTAGCATAATTTTTTATTTTACCCTTTAAACTCAATCCTTCCACGCGGCATATTTCTTTAAAGAGCTTATAACCGTCTCCTCATCCATCCTGTTTCTGCTTCTCAACATATCACATATACTCCGCTCCGCATTGTAGCATCTGACCTGATTTCCAAAGGTTGTCTTTGCATAAATCATTCCCAGCCGATGAAGCCGAGGCTGTATATAATAACATTTGCACTCCCCCGAAACTGATTCGGGAAGCGATGTGTCAGAAGGAATTGTAACGGAATGCTCAAACGGTGTCCTTATACTACACTCCGATTTTATTTTTATCGACATTAAGGAATAAATAAATTAAAAAATATATTTTCTTTTATATTGTAATTTAGCAGGAAGTTGTGCTACAATCCATGGAAGTGAATGTGACTTTTTTACCATTTTGATGTTACGATAGCATCATGAAAGGACCTAAAATATATGCAGGATGTAATGAGAAAACAGTTTTACAAGCAGCGCCTCGCCTTTGAGCTTGATGCTGCTGAGCGCGACAAGACACAGTCAATGCCTGCGGGTGTAACAATAGAACACAATGTCCCATACATGGCTGACGGCATTGAAGCACACCGCATGGACATCTACCGTCCTGATGGCAGTGAAAATACCGTCCTCCCGGTTATCATAAATATCCACGGTGGCGGACTTATCATCGGCAATAAGGAGTTTAACCGTTTCTTCTGCGCCAAGCTTTGCGCACTCGGCTATCTGGTGTTCAGCATCGAATACCGCCTGATTCCCGACTGCATGGTCTTTGACCAGTTCTCGGATGTCTGCAATGCTTTCAATTACATACAGGCACATCTTTGTGAATACAATGGTGACGCTGACCATATATATGGCGTTGCCGACAGTGGCGGAGCCTATCTTCTGACCTACACGGCTGCAATGAACAAGTGTCACACACTTGCCAAAGCAGCTCATGTAAAGCCTCACAATATCTCTTTCCGTGCGCTCGGTCTTATAAGCGGAATGTTCTACACCACCCGCTTTGACAAGATCGGAATGTTTCTTCCTGCTTATCTTTACGGCAAAAACTATAAGAAACAATCCTTTGCAAAGTATGTAAACCCTGAGAATCCCGAGCTTGTGACATCTCTTCCGCCATGCTATCTGGTGACTAGCCGTTACGACAATCTGAGAAAATACACTCTCGATTTCGTCGAAGCACTCGGGCGGTACGGTATAGTGTATGAGCTCTCCGAATATATGAAGGGCAGACACCTGACTCATGCGTTCAGCGTATTCCGACCTGATTTCAAAGAGAGTGAGGAGACACTCTCCGATATGCACGCCTTTTTTGAATCGTACAAGTAAAACTACTCACACAGGACAAACTCTGCGGCAGCACCCTCAGTCAGGCTGCTGTCCGCAATCCATACCTTGAACTTTCCCGGCTCGCTTCCGAAGCTTCCGTCAGCACGGAAAAAGCTTAACAGCTCCTCATCAATATCGAATGATACCTTTTTCTCCTCCCCCGGCATCAGCTCAATATGCTTAAATCCCTTTAATTCCTTAATCGGGCGCACTCTGCTCGCCGCGACATCCCTTATGTATAGCTGGATAAGCTCTGAACCCTTGCTTTTTCCCGTATTCTTCACGGTCACTGACGCGGTTATTTTTTCTCCCGATGTCACACTGTCCGAACTCAGGTTCACACTACCTATCTCAAACGAAGTGTAGCTTAGTCCATACCCGAACGGATACAGCGGCTCATTCGGTGCATCTAAGTATCTGCAATTGTAATCTCCTCTGCTGCCCTCAGGCTTCGGTCGCCCCGAGCTGTAATGATTGTAGCACATCGGAAGCTGCCCGACGTTGTAAGGGAAGCTCATCGGAAGCTTTCCCGACGGATTGTATTCCCCCGTAAGCACATCCATTATACCGTGACCTCCCTCCGTTCCCGGCATCCAGGCCTCGACAACCGCCTTGGAATACTTCGAAACTTCTCTCAGGTCTAATGGTCTGCCGTTAAAAAGAACCGTCACTATGCTTTTATTGACCGATGCCACACGTCTTAAAAGCTCAAGCTGTATATGCGGAAGTTCAATCTGCGTTCTGCTCGTGGCTTCTCCCGTCTGGAAACGATGCTCACCGAGTGCAAGCACAACCACATCCGCCCACTTTGCACACTCCTCCGCCTCACTTAAAAGTGAGGCATTTATCTCCTCCCAGTTGTCCTCATCGTACTGACCGAGATTTACTATTGTGTGATTGTCTAGCAGCGTACAGCCCTCTGCAAATCTTAACAGAACTCCAGGCTGCTTTTCTTCCAATCCCTCCGCCAAAGCCGCACCACCAAACACCTCCTGTGCTGCCGTCTTCAGCGTCACATTGTCCTTCTCATCGCCTGACACCGACCATGAGCTTCTCATGTCCTGCCCTTCAACGTAAGGTCCCACAAATGCAATCTTCATGCCATCCGCCGTGTTAATCGGAAGAAGCTTCTTACCGGCATCACTGTCTGTGGAATCATTCTTTAAAAGAACTATAGACTCTCTGACAGCCTGTCTTGCGAGGCTCCTGTGTGCATCGCATAGCTGTATCTCACGCTCAAGCTGCTCGTCCGCATCCTTGTACGGGTTCTCAAAGAGCCCGAGCTTATTTTTAAGCATTAACACTCTCATGACCGCCTCGTCAATCAGCTTTTCGGAAACCTTTCCTTCCTTTACAAGCGTCTCGAGGTGGTCTGCGTAGGCAGGCGTGCACATCTCGATGTCAACGCCCGTTTCAATAGCCTTGACTGCCGCCTCCGTATTGTCCTCGCAGTATCCGTGAGCCACCATCTCTCCGACCGCAGCCCAGTCCGAGATAAGCACCCCGTCAAAACCCCACTCACCGCGCAGCACATCCCTCATGAGCCACTTGTTTCCCGATGAAGGCACTCCGTTTAACAGGTTAAATGACGTCATCGCCATCTCACAGCCCGCGTCAACCGCCGCCTTGTAAGCAGGAAGATAGAACTCCCTCAACGTATGCTCCGACAGCTCTGCGTTCTGATAGTCAAGTCCCGCAACGGCACCGCCGTAGGCAGCAACGTGCTTTATGCAGGATGCGATTTTTCCCTTCTCACCGACATCTTCACCCTGAAAGCCCTTCACCATGGCAGCCGCCATCTTACCATTCAGGTATGGGTCCTCCCCCGTGGATTCCATAACCCGTCCCCATCTTGAATCCCTGACCAAATCCGCCATCGGTGCAAACGTGACCTGCACGCCGCTTGCTCCGGCCTCCTTCGCCGCTGCCTCTGCGCATTTTTCGGACGTCTCAGGTGAGAAAGTCGCACCCTGTGCGAGCGGACACGGAAATACCGTCTTATGTCCATGAATCACGTCGAGCATGAACATGAGCGGAATTTTGTGGGGCTGCGTCTTTAAATATTCGTCCTGAATTTTCCTTAACTTTTCCGCACCGTATATTCCAAGCGTGCTTCCGGCAAGCCTGCACGTCTCCTCCCTCCAGCCGTTGTTCATTCCTCCGGTGATTACCGCCCCCTCCTCGTAGCAGCTTCCCGGAACCTGCACAAGCTGTCCGATTTTCTCCTCAAGCGACATATCACAAAGCAGTTCATTAAGTTCCTTATGTGTCATATTTTTCCTCCCGGATTATATAGTTTTGATACTTGCAAATCTATGCCTATTATACCTCTTTTTGCGCGCCGCTGTAAACAGCCCATATACATACTGCGCACACAAAAACATGTCAAATATCCCTATCGTCACCATTGACATCCCACCTGCGCGGTGGCAAAATAGTAACAATGGTCATGACCATAAATACCTTACTTTAAATATTAAGAGGCTGTTCTTTCAGAAATGGGGATTAAAATGAACAATTACAGACGAGGGCTGAAAACAGGCGTTCCAATCGCCATCGGATACCTTTCAGTCTCATTTACATTCGGAATAATAGCGGTTTCCTACGGATTTGCATGGTGGCAGGCACTCATAATCTCAATGACAACCGTCACCTCCGCAGGCCAGTTCGCGGGAATAGGCATAATGCTTCACCCAGGACAGTATTTTCAGATGTTGATTTCGCAGATTACAATAAATATACGCTACTCCTTCATGTCAATCTCAGTCGGACAGAAGGCTGACGAGCGTTTCAGGGGCTTGTCAAGATGGCTCCTCGGCTTTATGATGACCGATGAGATTTTTGCCGTGGCTGTACAGGAGGAGAAGGTGAGCCGAAGCTTCTTTGCGGGACTTGCAGCACTTCCTTATCTCGGCTGGTCTGTCGGAACACTTCTTGGTGCCATTTTAGGAAGCGTTCTTCCCGACCGCCTGATGAGTGCATTGAGCCTTGCGATATACGGCATGTTTGTCGCCATTGTGGTTCCGGAAATGAAAAAATCACGACCTGTCACATTGGTCGTGGTTCTATCAATACTGTTTAGCTGTGCATTTTTTTATATTCCACTGCTGTCAAAAATCTCGAGCGGAATAACCATCACCGTAGTTGCCATAGCCTCCGCCGCTGTTGGCTCGATATTATTCCCGCTAAAGGACGAGGAGGTCTCCGATAATGGATAACAAAACTTTCTTTTTATATCTGCTCATACTCGCCTGCTCGACATACCTTATCCGCGTCATACCCTTCGTGGCAATAAAGCAGAAAATCAGCAACCGCTTCATACGCTCTTTTCTGTACTACATACCATATGCGGTTCTCACGGCAATGACAATTCCAGCCATATTCTACGCAACCACCTGGTGGGCAGGTGCCGCAGCCGGGCTTGTAGTCGCGGTCATATTTGCCATCAGGGGCAAAGGACTCACGACCGTAGCCGCTGCTGCGTGTGCTGCCGTGTTTCTGGCTGAATTGCTTCAGAGCATATTTCTCTGATTCAGGCTCTATCAGCCTTCCTCAAAATATGTAAGGTAAAGTGCTATATCAGGTGAGGTGACATTGGATATAACGTAAATCACGTCGTCGCCTGACTGTGTCATAATTCCGTAGAACTCGGCATTGTCGAATACCATGTGAACCACATAATCGTCCTCTAAGAGCTCATAGGTTCCCTCTGCCTCATTTCCGTTGCTGTAAACACTGACCACGTTGTTCTCATCGAATCTTATCTCAAAGCTTCCGCCGAGCTGCTCCTTTAACTTCTCAACAGCGGCTTCATTCATCTCAACTCCATCCGCATATCCTCCGTTAAGCTCCCAGCATGACCATGTGAGATCCTCAATCGCATATGCCTCGTAGTTGGAAAGTACAGCAGGTACACCGCCATCGGCAACATTCTCATCGCTGCCTGTCGTCTCAACATCCTCTACCGTGCTTGTATTTGCAGCATTAATCATATCGTTGATTGATGTCTCTGCCTCCTTAGTCCAGCTCTTAACGGATGCGAACCACTCTATCATCTCATCATACTTTGCATCATCAAGAACAGTGTCCTGACTGAGGAGCTCAGTATACTCTGACAATACGGATGACATCTCCTGAAATGTGCTTATCGTATCATCATCAATTACCCCTGCATTCTCGTTAATGAGTGTTGCAACCTTGTTAAACTCCGTCGCTGTGTCATTGAAAGCATCAGTTGCCTGCTTCTTCTTGCTGTTCTCATCCGAACTGCTGCAGCCTGCCAGACTGATTACCAGTGTTGCAGCAAGCATAACCGCAACAAGTTTCTTGAACATCTTCTTCATACATTGTACCTCTCTTGTGTGTATTTGAAAAACATATACCTGTCATACGTCGGCATTTATATCTGTTTTTCATTCCGCAATTATACAACGCACAGTATTGTAAATTCAATACCTTTTTTCAACTTTTAATAAATACAGCCCGGATACAGCGTTGAGCGGAACAATTTTTCCGTCTGTGCAAGCTGTCTGCCGGACGGTGCCTGTGTCAGGTCGTATGCCGTGCCCGAATATATCCATACCTTTCCGTCCGCATATATGACGGTGTCCTCAATGTCCCTTCCGAACAAATCGGCACTCACCACATATCCGTCCTCAGGAAATGAGACAACGACATTCATGTCCCCGTCATACAGTGCCGGCATCACTCCACCGCCTCTTCTGTACGCGAGAATATAATCCCTGCCGTCACCATTCCAATTGCGATAAGTGTTCACAATAGTGAGCCAGCCATCGGTCTTTCTATCCTCTTTCCAGATTTCTTTGCCTTCACAGTCAAGCAGGAACATTCCGTCCCTTCCATGCCACATTCCCTTGTAGCCGTCGCCTCTGCTTATTCTGTCAAGCCCTGATACCTGAAGCCCGGGTGCTCCGGGAATATATTTTCCGAGCGCAATATGCTGCGACTCTATCGAGCCATCATATCTCCAAAGCTCATTGCCATTCATATCGTAGAGACAGGTAACACTTCCTCCGACACATATTTCAAGCTTTCCGTCACCATTCACATCACCAATCCACAGACAATCCGCATGATCGTCCAGATTCTTACAGGACCACATAAGCACACCGTCCGCAGACAGCATATCATAGCCTGCCATAATCTCGTCTCTGCCGTCACCGTTGATATCGTAAACCAGTGGAAAATGTCCGAGATTTCCTGAATGTGTCCACATAACATCAAAATTCTCATCCAGGGCCCACATGTTTTCATACCTGTCTTTTACGATAATCTCTCTCGCCGTAGGATTTCCTGACAGATTGGCAATCAATATACAGTCGTGTGCCTCCGGCGCAGGAATCTGCTTCGTTCTCTTAACCTCTCCTGTCGCACCGTCAATTACGGTTATCTCCTTACAAACAGCTTCCATGGTCTTATCTGCCGCTGTCTTATCCTTATCCATCACGGCTATAATCTCCAGCCTGCCATCACCATCTATATCATATATCTGCGCCGGAAAATCCGCACCGAAGCCTCCCGGCTCGTTCCATGGTGTGCCAAGCTGCCACAGCAGCTCACCTGTAAGTGCATACGCCGTCACACATGTGACATAAAAAGGAATATATCTCGAATCTGTTCCTCCGTTCGCCTGCACACACACAAGCTCCATTCTCCCGTCACCGTTGATGTCCCCAAGCAGCACTTTGCAGTTCTTTCCCGCCGCTGAAATATCTAACGTGTTAATCAAAAACGCTTCCTTTTTATCTTCCATTCCCGCATTATCCTCCATTGTCATCATACACTCTTCTGAATATGGTACTGCCATTTATCTTGCCGCCAACGATATCAAGCATGATACCCGGCAAACTATCATAATATACTTTTATTTCCAATTATAATACTTGTGTTTGCAAAACTTAAAGCCTGTTTTTTCTATACTTCAGTGGGGACATCCCGTACGTTTTTTTGAAGCTTCTGATAAAATAACTCACGTTCTGATACCCGCTCTGCATTGCTATCTCCGTAATCGGAATATCAGTGTCCTGCAGCTGCTGCTTTGCGTGCTCCAGCCGTAAATAAGTTACATATTGCGACAGCGTAATATGAAAATGCTCCTTAAAGTACCGCGATATGTACTTTTCCGAAAGATGGAACTGTTCCCCGAATTTCTTTAACGATATCGTACCCGTGTAGTTCTGCTGTATGTATGAAACCATCTCCTTTTCTACGGTATTCCTGCCGCTTGTATCATTTTCCACCACCAAGCCCTTATTCCACATTTCGAGAATAAATTGTAAAAGGACTGTCTTTATCTTTATCTGTGCCGTTATTTCCGACTCACTTCCATCATTTTTTGCCATATATATATCAGCCAGCTGCTCACACAGCTTACTTGCCGCATCCCCTATTCTCGGACCTATCATCAGATGTCCGCTGCTTAGCGGTTCAAGCAATCTCTCATCTAATATGTCATCTGAACGAAAGGATATATATTTTAGCGGAAACAGAAAAGTAAAATAGTCCACCGCTCCGGTCTGTGCACCCATGAGATGCAGATTACCCGGCGACACGACAAACGCATCCCCGGGTTTACCTATGTAGCTCTCTCCCGATATATTTACAGTCAGAAAACCACTTTTTACATATATAATCTCAAGTTCATCATGCCAATGTACAGGTATCTGAAATGACCGCCCCGAATTCCATATATGATATGTGCTAAAGGGGTCGTCCTTTGTACCATGTGGTTTATTTTCCTTTAATTCAAAGTACATAAGCTCTCCTACAATTCTACAAGACTCTTACCCTTCCATTTTCCGCTCTTCCATCTGAGCACCATTCCCACGGCTCTCGCACACTCATCAGATGCCATGGCAATATATGCTCCTAATGCCTGAAGCCCCATATGTATTCCAAGAAAATATGTTCCGCCGACTGCGAACAGGTACATGAATATCGCACCCATTATAACCGGAAAAACCGCATCCCCGCTGGTCTTTAATGCCTGACCGTATACAAGGTTCGTCACCCTTCCGAATTCCAGGAATATATCCACCACCAGCAGTTTCACCACAAGATTTATCATCTGCGCGTCATCAGTAAATATATGGACTATAAAACGTCCTGACAATGCAAATGTCACAGAAAAGCATGTCGCTGTTATAAGTCCATATACCACAGCCTTTCTTGTACCTCTGTCACATTCTTCATACTCCTTTGCCCCGATCCGCCAGCCGGTCATAATAGCATTGGCCTGTGCAAGTGCAGCTCCCACACAGTACGAGAAATTGGCAATCTGCATTGCATAGGAACGGGCAGTAACATTCATTCCGTCCGAATCCATCTGATTCATAAAACGGACTATAAGTGTCATCGCCACATTGTAGAGCGCTGTTTCAAGTGCGGATGGAAAGCCTATCTTGACAATCTGTGCCAGTATCCTTCCTGCCGGAATGCGCTCAGGATTCTGTTTTGCCTTAATAAGCACAGCCCCCATCACCGCTACGATGATAAGGTTTACAATCCTTGAAATAACCGTGGCAACGGCAACCCCCATTACTCCCCAGTTAAACACGAACAGAAATACCGAATTAAGTATTATATTAATGGCATTTCCGACAACCGTTCCTATTAAGGAGTGCTTCGTATATCCGAACACTCTCAAATAACTGGAAAAAATAGGAATAAGCGCATTTAAAAAGCATGTGCCTCCAACAATTCTAAGGTATGTTTCAGCCGGCTCAAACAGCGCCGGGGCAATGCTTACCATTCTAAGTATTCCGCCGGAAAAAAAGGCAAGGATAACAGACATCACCACGCCTATCAGTGCATTAAACATCAGTCCAAGCTGTCTTGCCTGATATGCAATTCCCGGTCTTCCGGCTCCGATATTCTGTGACATAACCGCCACCATACCTGATGATATTACCCCGAACATGATGATAAAAACACCTATATAGGTATTTGCTGTTCCTACTGCTCCCACCGCCTGATCGCTTACTGATGATAACATGAGTGTATCGACCATACCTGAAAGCATATAAAATAAAGTTTCTAAGCATATCGGCACAGATAGCTGTGCCAGTGTTTTTCTCCCGGCTGCCATGTTTTTCTCCTCTAATAATATGATATAATAAACCCATCAACAGATATAGTACATGGCTGTTTACAGACAATGCACTATATCTGTCGGATGGGTAAACAGACATGAGCAAAAAGGGCAACAGCCCGATTTGCGAATGTATGTTGTGATTTCGAGAGTGCTTCTTACCCTCATATCATAATACATATTATCAATAATACGATATGCTTTTACATATTTCTTGTATAATATCATACAAAAATTTCATTATTTCTACTTTTTTCTCATTCTTAGAGGCTGATTCGTTTTAAAATCTCCTCTTCTTCCGGCATGACCCGAAGGGCACCTCTTCTGGTGGTAATAATGGAGGCGGCCGCATTGGCGAAGATAAGCATTTCTTCCATATCCCGTGCGCTCAGATTTTGATAGCCCTTCTCCAGGATCTGATGAAGCATGCAGCCCATAAAGGTGTCTCCTGCGCCGGTCGTCTCAATCGTATTTTCACTCAGAAACGCCGGAGCCTCTGCCGTCTCCTCCCCACAATAAGCACGACTGCCGTTTTTTCCCATAGATAAAAGAATCAGAGGAATCGGGAACTCTGAACGAAGCTGTTGTATAGCCTTCTCATAATCCTGTTCGCCGGTAAGCCATACCAGCTCATCATCGGATATTTTCAATATATGGCAATGCCCCAGTCCATATCGAATCTGTTTCTTTGCCAGCTCCTCGCTCTCCCACAAGGGCTTTCTCAGGTTCGGGTCAAACGACAGCCTGACGCCGGCTTTCTCAGCCTCCTCAATGGCACTCACTGTTGCCGCTCTCACCGGCTCATCCGTAAGAGAAAGGGAACCGTAGTGAAAAATCGCTGCATTTCGTATCAGGTCTTCGTTCACTTCCTCCGCACGAAGCATCATATCAGCTCCCGGCTTCCTGTAAAAGGAAAAATCCCTGTCACCATCCTCTTTCTTTTGTACAACTGCCAAGGTTGTATGTACTTCTTTATCAAAACACAAACCTTCTGTTGAAATTCCGGTTTCCTTTAAGGCTTTCTCCAACTGTAATCCAAAGCCATCCTGACCAACTTTACCAATAAAAGCTGTTTTCCTTCCCAGCTTTTGCAGCATGGCAAGCACATTACATGGAGCTCCCCCGGGATTGGCTTCGAAAACCGGATTTCCCTGTTCACTATATCCATTTTGCGTAAAATCAATAAGCAATTCTCCCATTGCTACAACGTCATATTTTTCCATCACTATACCCCACTATGATAATTTATTGATATGCATGCTTCTGCCCCATCAACTCCACCGCTTTGACGGACTCCTGCTCCATTTTACAATCTTATCGGCATAAACCGAAATATATCTGCATATGGTGCAAGCTTTGTATCTTTTTTCAATTACTTTTACATCTGATGCCGTCAGTTCTGCCATTGTTTCTTCCACTTCATCTATTCTATCATATCGAGCATCCAATTGTCTCTGTAAATCTGATATTTTTTTATATCTTTTCGCCCTGCTTTTGCAATATTTCCATACACTCTCTAGTGTGGTAAAATCAACGTCGGATTTTTCAACAGTGTGGCAATAACCGGGGCATATTTAGATATTCCATAATCTTCAACAATACTGGTTATTCTAGCCCCCGCATCCTTTGATGAAGCTCCACATAAGAAAACTCTTTCATCAGCAGTTCCATAATCCAACACTATAAAACGATCATGAAATATACCGTCTGTTTTTTTCATTGATATTTTTACGGATGGATATTCTTTGCAAAAATCCGTAAATTCTATATTATGAAGTTTATTATTGCCAACATTATCACTGAATAAAGTAATATTTACTCCTGTAGGAGAATTTTTAAGATGTACCAGCGTTCTTAATCCAATATAATTGTCAACGACATATATTGACGACTTTGCCTGCTTATAAATGGACTCATATACCTCATCTGCACTACTGAATTTTGCAT
>OLGY01000450.1_pt1 | contig 28547 bp, 28 predicted proteins | sample 1605951 | NCBI WGS metagenome assembly OLGY01 (sample SAMN03283280) | human gut metagenome | biome: human-associated habitat; material: feces | host: Homo sapiens | place: Peru | collected 2012
CCTCCATAAAGCGAATCAGCTTCTGCGCCGTATCCTCCTTGTCCTTACGCAGAAAATGATCATATAGTGGACTGGCTTCACCCACATCGCCGACCGCGTCCGCATAAGCTGCACGGCTTGCATACCCGGCGCGGTTAGCATAATCCGTCTGCTCTGCAAAAGCCGCCTTATCAGCTCTTGCTGCGTGCTTCGCTTCTTCGGCAATCTTGCCAATTGGGCCGAAGCCGCTGCCACTGGCTGACGATCCTCCGCTGCCACTGTTCTTTCGCTTAGCGATTTGTTTAACATCAATCATATGTTTATCTCCTTTAATGTTAGGTCGGCGCGTCCCTCAATGAGGTTCCTGCCAATTCCAAGTACAAAAAAATCCTTCATCAGTGCCTCATGTCGGTAATGGTTGAAAAGCCCGACAACGTCGTCGCTGTCCCTAAGCTTCTGCTCCATCACGATACGTGGCTTGTGATATTCGTTATAATAGCTGTCCACGTATATCTGTTCCGGCTTTGCCCTCACGTTCCCGTTCCTGTCGTACACCTCCAGCACTCCGTCACCAGTCGCCATATTTAGAGGCGTTGACAACTTCACAGAATTGCTTACGCCTAATTTCCGACATTCCTCTGCTGTCAGAGCTGAGTTTATCTTAAACTCCAGGTCGTCTTTTACGTTAACAAAAGCCTCCTTCGTGTCGCTCATGTAGACAATGTCGTTGCCGCTGCTGCCATCGCTTATCAGCCCGTTGTCGCTGTAAATCTTCACCTCAAACGCCTTAACCAGTATGCTGCTTACATGTGCCAGCAGCGGCACGCTTGTAGAGCTCCATTTTGTATGCCGGAAAAAGGTAGGGTGTCGGCGTGTGATAACGTCCCATGTAGCGTTTACGGGTCCTAATATCATAAACCTGACCTGTCCGCTCACCTTGTCTTTTTTCTTGATCGGTATAGCAATGCCCTCGGCGTCAATGCCCATTTTGTAGTCGATGTTGTTCTGCAAGCTGAACTCCGTGCCAACCAACTTGTCGCCTATCTTTGGGTCGAAGCCGATAGTAAAGCACTGCTGATAGTATTCGTCGTCGCTACCGCATTGCTCACGTGTCTTGTATGTCTGCCAAACAAAATCTGTCGTCTGCCCCTCCGTTCCTGTCTCTACAACGCATTTGTCGCCGATAATCAGCATACACGCCAATACCGCTATTTTGCTTATAGTGTCCGTACGGTTGCCGATGGCGCTGTACTTAAATTCATATTGTTCCGGACCTTCACCCGAATAGGGGTACAGGCCATCATCCACGTTGTCATACCATGCAACCTCGTCTTTAGGCGTGCCCGCCTTCCAGTATCTGCGTGTGTAATAGCGCCCATTTTTATTGTTACGGCTCGGAACTGTATTTATCCAGTAAGCGGGGATTATTCCTTTTTTCGACCCCATGTCTTTCCGCATCTCAGAGAATTTGCCCGTAGTCTTCATTATCGGGTTTAGTATTACCTTGCCCGATAATACGATGTAGTTAGTCGTGCCGTCGTCTGACGGTGAGAAAACGCCACCGGCGCTGTTGCCCGTGTACACGGCATATGGTATGTTTGCCTTTATGTCCGCCTCGCCTGGGTATGTTTTGGTTTCATCGTTATCCACTTCGTTGCCGTTCACCGACACTACAAGATAGTTCGTCATGTTTACCCTCGATGTCGGGCTGTTGTCGTCTTGGGCAGTGTTGGTCTTGACGCTTCCCATAGACATGATACATGCTCCGGGCGACGTTCCCAGCCATACGGGCAAAGCGTGCTGGCTCTTGCCTTCACTGCAGAAGTAGTCCAACAAATCAACGCCGGCGTTGCCCTTCATCGGAAATGCCCACTGCTTGTTGCGCATTATCTGAATGTACCAATCAGTGATTGCCCCCGCGCCATAGGCAGTTTTTTCGTCTCTCACCATTGCCTTCATTGCATCATAGGCACCGCCACCTGCACCGTCTGCCGAATACTCGGTCATATACTTTTGCTTGCTCACATAAGGGCTGTCCAGCAGATCCTCGTCAAGGGGGCTCTCTATAACGCTTTCTATGTTCTCCACCTTGGCGGTTAATAGCAGCCGATTGTATGTGTCGCCTATGCTGATAGTCGTGTCACAGTCCGCCACATTGTCCAACGATATGCTGACGGATGTCTGAGCCGTGTTGACCACTTGATTGTCGGTCAGCTCATGCCAGATAATCTTGCCTGCCGAAGCCTTAACAGTCTCCCACGAAAATATATAGAACTTCAGACCATCCTGCACAATATGCAGGTTCAGGTACTTCAACAGTTCTTCAAACACCTCGTCTTGTTGCCACACTTCGCTCTCATCATCGCCCAGGAATAAAAGCTCACTTATTGAAAGCTGCCTGAATATCTGATAGCGGTTGGCGATTTGCCCGTCGATAGCCTTGCTGCCATCATACAGATAATTGATAGCCTGACCACCTACAATGTCAAGGCCGGCGGTGACTGACTTAAGTATCTCGGTCGCTATGTCGTATAGACTTCGCTGTGCTGCCTCATTCTTAACGAAGGCATAGATAACGCCCAATGCTCCTACGTTCTTGTACTTGCTGTACTGCAAAGCGCTGAGCACGTCGATACAATTCAGCTCTATCTCGTCCCATCGGTCGTTATACGGCTGCGACAGAGTCTGCGGTTCGATGAATCCCGCAAAGACGCAGGTGTCGTTCTTGTATATGTTTACTACCGCATCACGGCATGAGGTGCTGAAAAGGTCGGCTATCAGATTGCCGCAAAGCAACCTGATAGTAGCTGAATGCCGCAGCAGAACATCGAAGGTATCATTTACCTCACTCGTGATTTCTATGGGATCCTCACTAAAATACACATCCGCCTTTTCGGTGCCTACCTCTAACGTCTGGGTGCGGTCGTTCCGGGTTACGATGTGTACCGTCACCGTGTCGCCCCGTTGGCTTAGAAAACTGCCGTGTAAGTACATATTAGCAATTAATTTAGGGTTTATACATTATAGTTTCTGCCGCTTTTTTTTGTGACGCGCTTAACGTCCGTCAAAGCGTCGAGCATCTTGCGGGCGTTGGCGTTTAGATTCACGTTAACCTCGGTCTTCGGCATCTCCACATCACTTGTGATATTGCCCATCATAATGGGTGGCATTTTACGGTCGGTGAACGTCGGCGGTTGATACCTTCCGCTGATCATGCCGAACAGCTTGGCCTGCTGAAACTTGTTGAGTATCATTTCGCCGCTGTTCACTCGGGCAAACTTCTTGTCGCCTGAGGTAGAGGTGCCTCCGATGACACCGCCCGTTGCGAATCCCGTAACCGCTGCAAGCGCCGCCACAACAGCCGCCACGCCTGCTGCAATTGCTACCAGGTTCAAAGGGAACGGCATTTTTGCACCGCTCGCCGTGGCATCTGCTACCGCTTCGCCGCTCTTGGCAGCCGTGTTGGCCGTTGCTGCTGCTGTTTCCCCGGTGGTCGCTGCCGCATCCGTAGTCGCTGCCACTGCATGCGCCGCAGTTGCCGCGGTCAGCATCTGGAATAGCTCAACGATGCCTTGTATGCCTTCCGCTATGGATATGAAGCCATTTATGAGTCCCGTCACTTGCTGCCAGGCGTTGCCATTGCCTTCCAAAGCGTCACTTATGCCCTGAATGCCATTGCCAATGCCTTGGACGCTTCCCCAACCGCTTTTAATATCTCCCATAGCCTTGTTGAAGCCGCCGGCATCTACTTCGAGTTTTAGGGGCTTGAGATTATCACCCATGTCGGCAATCTGCTTGTTGAGGTCGGCAATCTGTCGCTGTGCCTCTTCTTTGCCGATAAGGCCTATTTCGAAGTCGGTTTGTATACGACTTGCCTTGCTTTGGGCGTTGGCATAGCTTTGACGTATGTCGGCTGCGCTGCCTGACGTTATGTATCCGGGCTCGGTTTCGGCTTCGATAGATACCTTACCCTTTGTGGCTTCGTCTATCTGCCGTTGTATGTCGGCTACCTTGGCATCGGCTTTCACCCTTGCATCTATTGTGGTGGCTTCCTCAAACTCCTGCTGCGCGTCGTGCAACTGCTCTTGCAGTTCCTCGATGTAGGTTTTGAAATGTACCTCTATCGGCTTAACGCCCAACTTTTCAAGCTGCTTGTTAATGTCGGCTATCTGCCTTTCGGCATCTTCCTTGCCGATAAGTCCTATTTCAAAGTCCTGCCTTATCCGGTCTATGTTGTGTTGTGCATTGGTTCGGCTCTGTCTCTTGTCGGCATCGCTTCCCTGCACGATGTATGTCGGTTCTGTCTCTGCTCCGATGGATACCTTACCCTTTGTAGCTTCGTCTATCTGCCGTTGTATGTCGGCTACCTTTACATCGGCTTGCACCCTTGCCTCTACGGTCATGGCGTTGCCCATTTCCTTTTGTGCCGCCGCCAACTGCGCCTGTAGTTCCTCTACGTGGGTTTTAGGCTCTGTAGTGGTGTCGTGCTTGCCTGGTGTTGTCTTCGGGGTGGTCTTTGCTGGAGTAGGGGCAGTTACAGTTGGGGCAGTAGGCTTATACCCCTTAAAATGCTTATAGTTAATTTGGTTGTTCTGCTTAACCAAATTTTCCATCTGCTTTCTTACAGACTGCTCTTGTCTATACAGATCTGTAGCCTTAGCGTTGGCTTTCTCCAAATCGCTTGACCCCTTAATCTCCACATCGGCATACTGTGGAATAATCTTACCATCCCCGGCGTCAACTTGTCCAATGGCTACCCTGCGTGTCTTGCGCTTTTTGCTGAAACGGCGTGTCTTTCCGTTAGCATCGTGGGTGAAGTCATGCCGTTTCTGCTGTAAATCTGCCGCTTTGTTGGCTAAGTCGCGTATGCGTATCTCGTTTATCATCTGGCTGCAATACGCTTTGCTGTTGCCTATCAATGCCGTGTACCATTGCGACACGGTGGAATAATATCCCATTGTCTCGCCATAAGTTCGGTTCATTTCACCGACTATGCGCTTTTCTTCCTCTTTTGAGCCTTTGAAGTTCTTCAGTTTGGAAATATTTACGTCCAACTCCGAATAAACCGCCTTTATCTGCTGGGCCTCCTGTAGTCTTGCACTCTGCGCTGCCAATTCCGCCTCTGACAACTCCTTTGTGCTGTCTGCGGCTTTGTCCGATGAAGACATCAAATAAGAAATCGCTTCTGTTAGCGCAACGATAGCCACGCCAACGCCTGTAGATATTAACAAACCCTGCATGGCAAGTTTCAGCGTTGTGGCACTCACCGCCGCACCGCGAAATGATGCCGATATTACTTGTGTCAGGGCATTCATACGCACCGATGTTGCGTTCCATACCAATGCCGCTGCGTTAGTGGCAATAATTCGGGTCTTGGTAATGGCATTTATGCCGCAAAAGACTTGCAAAGCCTTGTTGAGCGCAAGAATGGAAACCGCGGTGTTTCCCAACTTCGCCATAACATTGACGGCCGGCATGAAACCACTTACCGCCGCCGCTACGGCATCGGTGTACTCGCTCATTTGGTTTTGGAACATTTGGAGTGTCGCCGAACCACTGTTGGCTACCTTGCCGTAAGTATCATCAATGGTTCCGGCACTGCCTTTCATCGTTTCCACGTTCTCATTAAACTTGGCTGCGAGTTGTCCGGTGAGTGGTCCCAATGCTCTCAGGCTCTCGGCACTGCCGAATAACTTACCGTAGATTTCCTGCTCCAGCATACCGCTTTTGTTGGCGTATGCCTTAACGTTCTTGTCTAAGTCGGTGAGGAAATTACGCATACCTCCCGCCGCCTTGATAGCTGCCGCATCAAACTCGATGCCCATTTGCTGTGCCATCTTGCTTGCCTCGCTCGACGGCTTAACCAAAGCGGTAAAGATAGCGGCTAACTGGGTAGAAACTTCTGCCGTGTTACCACTCACGCCTGTAAGCGTCGCAAAGGTCGCCATAAGTTCGTCGATGCTTACGCCCAAAGTGGCGGCATTGCTCGTAACTCTCGGTAGGGCTTGTGCAAGCTGCTCAAACGATGTTACACCATTCTTGGCCGTAAGCTGTATTTTATCCTGTACGTCGCCTGCCTTGTCCCACGACAAACCATAATTCTTGATAATGGTAGATGTAACCTTTACTGTCTCGCCCAGATCAGCCACACCACCGATGGAAGCCTTCGCCGATTTCTGTAAATAAGCTATCCAGTTGTCTTCAGGTACGCCATTACTGATTACCTGATACAATCCGTTGGCAAGTTCCTCACGTGCTATTGGCAAAGTCTTTGACAACTCGGTTACCTGTCCTTTCAGCTTGGCAAAATCGTCACCGCTTTTTCCTGCCATAGTGTTAGCTACGTTCATGGCTGCACCGAATGTGCGGCTTTCCTCTGTCACGCTGTTAAGCGTTGAGGCAAGCTGCTGCACTGCGCCATTGATGTTTTGAAGCTTCATTACCTGTTGGTTGAAGTTTACAAAAACGGCGTTGGCTTTCTGTATATCCGATTTGGCGGCGTTAACGACACCGCGTAAGTTTTCCACTGTCGATGTAGCGGAAACCAACTGCTCTTTGCCGTCAATGTTCAGTTTAATGTTAAACTTTATTTCTTTTGCCATAATTTTAATGTATAGGTAACTAAGTAACCGATATTTTATCTAAATTTGCGATATAAATCAAACGGTACAACACAATGAAAACGAATGAAGTAACAAAACAGCCAAAGGAAATCAAAGCCGAAATCAGTTTTGAGATTATCGGTGAGGATGAGCCAACGAAGTACGACAAAAGGCGTAAACGTTGGGCTTGCGTCTCTCGTTGGGCGCTGTTGGCTTTGGTAGTTTCCATATTAAGCTGCTTGCCATTTGGATTGAATATATATTCTTTGGTTGCCACTGCCATTAGTACGGTGGTGCTTTGGATTGCCATTGACGGGGCAAGTACCACCCATCCCGATGAACCGGGATATTACAATGTCCCTTGGGAAGCTTGGTTTTAGCCGTTTTCCACTTTTCCCAACACTTCCTCAAAACGCTTTAACGCATCTTCTTTAGATACTGCCGGGGCCGCTTTCGTATGCTCCGGCTTTTTCTTCTCCCATGGAAAGGGTAGAAGTCCGTGGGGTGTCAGCCCTTTCTTTGCATACGGCTGTATGATTATTGCCGCAAGCATACGCATACGTTCCCAACTGTCTTGATACTGCGCCGTCCGCTCGTCATTGTACGCCTTGTATATGTGGCTGAACTCCTCGGGCGCGAGGGCGCAAAAATCATTGTAGGGCAAACCGATGTTGCCAACGGCTATGCCCAGAATGTCGAAGATGCCTAACTTTTTTTTTCGCCCTCTGCGTCGGTGTCCTCAGGTGCCTGGCCTGCTGTGGCGTTTACGGTGTCCGTCCACTTGTTGAGGTCTTCGGGCGTGATGCTGTCGGCAAAGTCCATAAGCGACATATCGAACTTTACGCCGTCGTGCTTACAGGCTGATGCCACGCAACAAAACAGATAGGTGCACATATCCGATAGGCTGTTGCCTAACTCCGTCACCTCCTTGCCGGTCTCTTTCTTAAATCGAAGCATAGCCCCCATAGTCTGTCTACAGGGGTATGCCTTGTTGTCGATCACGATTTCAATCTTTGCCATAATGCTTATTTATTGAAAAATCAAAACAACTTTTCCGTGTTCTTAGACGACTCCAGCTGTCTTACTGGGGTAAACGTCCGGCTCGCCGTCGTTCTCCAGCGATACGCTGTAAGTGGCATCGTCTTGCGCAGGACTTGTTTCCTCAAGCGAGGCGATAATGAACTTGCCCTTTACGTATGGTGTCTTGTCACCGCCGCGCTTGAACGCCTGAACCTCTACGCTCTCGCCCTTGCCCCATAGTGGCGCAATCTGCTCGTGTCCGTTCTCGGCCTCTTCGTAGAAGCGGAAGCCCTCCGCGCTGATCGAGATTGAAAGTCCGGTAACGCCCTTTTCCTTCCAAAGTCCACGGCTCTTCGACGCTGTCGATGCCGGCTTTACCGCACGGTCCTTGGTCTCGCTGTTGAATGTAAGCGTGTGGCTTGAACAGTGGCCTACAGCCTTGCCTCCTACCATGAGCAGAAGGTCACTACCATTGATATATCCAGTTTCTGTCATATCATTAAATCTTTAAACGGTTATACTTAAATCTTTACTTGAAAAACAAGCTGCTGCACGTAGGCATCATCTTCGTAGCCTTCTTCGCTGTCTACGAGTGTGCAACTGCGCATTATTACGCCCTCTCGCTCGCCATGGGCGTAGTCAAGTGCCGCCCTTACAGCTTCAGCCAACTCCACACCCTCCGCATACTGTGCCGTATAGCACACCACCTCTATGCTTACCGTGTCCGCGCCTGGCGCACCCGCTTTAGTGGGGTTGTGCAGTAAGGCGGCACGACGGTAGAGTATATAAGGCAGCTGCGCTTTGTCTATCACGATGGGGAAAACACTGTTGGTCCTTCGCTTCACTTCCTTGTTGGCAAGCAGTATGTCGCGTATTACTGCGCCAGCGCTCAATGATGTCTTCTTTAGTGCCATAACTCGAATCTTTTTCTATAATAGTCCCTGCTTCCTTGCTGCCTTTTCGAGGTTCGACTGCAAGCTGTTAAAAAGGTTTGTCTCTACGCTGTCGGCGGTCTGCTGCTCTGTCTTGGCAAGATAGGCATAGCGCTTCATCTTGCCACGCCTCGAGCCGCCGCGTAGATACTGCCTTATCTTCTTGCCCGTGAATCGGCTTTTGCCGAAGAATGATGAAATGCGCCGTCCGGCTCTACGCTCGCGTGTTCCGTCCTCTGCCCACATCAATACGGGTTTCTCCTTGCCCTGACGGTTGAGGTGGATGCCTTTGTGTCTTCCGTGTGGTTTCACGCTCACCATGAAGCCCATTCCGTAGCGGTCGGGATACGTACGCACATATATGCCCTTCGACAGGTCGCGTTTTGTGCCTTGTCCCACGCGGCTCTCGCGTAGATTGGCGACCGCTATCTTTTTCAGTCGGTTGCCCTCCCTGCGCATGGCGCTTTTCATGGCCTTCCGCTGTGTCTTCTGGTCGAGTGCCTTAAACACATCAGCAAACGGCTTGCTTATGTCGGTAACGGTTTCTTTCATCTTCTCCGTTGCATATAGAAGTCAGTACTATTCGTTCACTCTCTCACATACCAAAGTCTTCATGCCCTTGTCTTTGTTGGGGACTATGTTGGTAACGGTATATAAATGGCCGTCCAGCTGTTGTACACGCCAATTCTCTTCTATGGGGTGCGCGTCCCTAATGTTAAACTCGGCTCGATAGTCAGCGAAATGTTCGCCCACTTCCTCGCTACGGAATCCGCTTTGCTTCCTACGTTCTGCCCACACGGTGCGTGTCGATTCGTAGGTGGTCGCTTCTTCGCCGTACTCGTTGGTGCTTACTACGGGCTGCAACAGCTTCAAACGATACTTCATTGCTCCGGCTCTCATTTCACTAACTTTCTGTAAGGCTTAATTAGGGCCTGCATGGTGTATGGTACTTCTGCCATCTGACCGTTGCCTACAGCCTCACGCTGGTTGTACCAGTGTCCGGCAATGAGCAATACCGCCTGCTGCAGCATAGCGGGGAACGTGCCCCCGCCAGCTTCCAGCAGTTCGTCACCGGTTCGGTTGGTGGCTGTGCATATGTACTCCTCGGCAGTGTCTAACAGATGCCGCAAATAGGCATCGTCGTCTGTGAAGTCGTCTGCCCGGACATGCTTCTTGAGCAGTTCTAAGTCCACTATAGCCATAACTAAACGCTGTTAACTTTTATGTATGCTGATATTCTCTTATTACTTACCTGGTGTAACCTTGGCGAGGGCGAATGCCTCCTTGCGCAGAGTGGTGGTGCCGTAGTTCACGTTGAGTACGAAGTCTACGGCATCCTTACGCGCCTGGCTGTACGGGTCGATGATAAACGAAATGTCACCGAACAGTCCCATAGGCTGATAGCGCCAGTCGCCCAGACCGATGTTGCCCTCGCCGATGTAGTTGGTGGTGAATACCGGCAGCCCGGCAATGTTGTCGTTCTCACACACCATGATGCCGCTACCCGCGTCCTTCGGTGTAGCCTCGGCGATAGCCTTCTGCGCCTTGGTCATTACCCAGCAGAGGTTGTCACCGTCAACGCCAGTTGCCAATACCTTCGCCTTAAGGCTGTTATAGTCCTTGAATGTCGGGGTCCCGCCGAATGCTGTCGCAGTGGCAGCCAAACCGACAAACGGACCTACCAGTGTGGTGGCTGCTGTCACCTTGGTTGTGCTGAACAGAATCTTGTTAAGAAGCTTTGCCACTGCCAACGGCATGAGCTTCTTGACGATCATCTCCAGAATGCCCTCGGTCTGCATCATCGACTGGCGTGTTACTGGAATGGCGATTCCGATACGCTGAGGCGAAGCTGTAAGCTTCGACAACTTCACCTTGGTGTCTGTTAGTGCCACACCCTCGCCGGCGATAGTTGCTTCTACAGTCTCGTAGGTTGGCCAAACATAGTCACCTGCCAAGCCAGTAGGCATCGGCAAACCGACCTTATCGAGGATTAGGCCCTCCACCAGTGGGTCTAAGATGTCCTGCACCTTTACGGGGATAATGCCACCGGGTGTGGCATCTGCCACCATCACCATGTCGCGCACCAGCATAATCTGTGTCTGCATCCCCTTCTGCATGTTCTCACGGATAATGGCGTTCACGTCGGCTACGGTGTTAGGGTTCTCACGCATCTGCGCAGCAGCGGCTGCCTGCATCTTCATCTGGAGCACCTGGTTCTCACGCACCAACGCCTCATACTCGGTAGTCTCGGCCTCGGTACGCTCGCGTTTCTCTGACTCGCATGCGTCCGCAATTGCACTGATACGCTCACAGTTGGTCTGATACTTATCAACCAACTGGCGTACGTTTACTTGCTTTTTCTTGTCCATTCTTGATACTTTAGGTTGTTAAACAAAACTATAGTTTACGTGAAGCGGCGCGACGCATCTCCCGCACTTGCTCACGCATCTTCTCGTTATTCTCTCTTGACTCTTCCGGCTTACGCAGTTGGGCTATCAGGTCGCGTTGTTCGGCTGCGCAGCTGGTGTCCGGGTATGCTGGGTGGGCGGTGAGCGTAAAATCGTGGATGCTTATGATACTGCGTACCGTGTAGGTTATCAGTGCCTTGCCGTCCTTGCGCTCCATGCTGCACTCTACGCATTTACGATCGTAGTAGTGGGTGCGGAAAGCGAAGCTGCATCCCGATAGGTCGCCGCGTCTGACCAGTTCCAGAGCCTTGTCGCCGTCTACCGTGTTCGGGGCTTCAAAGCTGAATGACACGCCTCGCTTGTCTACTGTATAGCTTAGCGTACCGCTGCCGTTCTTGCTGCGTGCCAGTATCAACTGACGGTCGTGGAACATCGTCATCTCGAAGTCGCAACCGTCCAGCAGTTCACGGGTCACCGCCTCCGGGGCTATCACTTCACGCGCCTCTTCCTCGTCATCAGCCCACAGCGGGGCACTCGGAGTGTTGAAAAGGATTGCGTAGCCGGTAATGGTTCTACTGGGGGCTTCGCCCTCTCCCGTCTCTCGTACACGTAGTTCCGCGGGCGTGTATAGCTCGCGCGTCACCATAGCATTTTTATTCTTTGTTTCCTGTTTCATCTTCTTCGCTGTTGTTTGAGTATTCATTGCCGGTGGTGGGGTTCGCCACTTCATCGATGCTCTTGAGGTTTGCACTGACAAGCACCAGGTCACCACCCTTTATCGGTTCCTTGTTCTCTGCCCTGCGCCACTCGTTCACCGTGTAGATGCCTGCTGCTATGGTGCTCGCCTGATACTTCACCCGGCTGTCAAGGTCGCATGCATACAGATCGCGGCGGTCAAACTCAAAACGGCGCTTGCAGCACAGTGTTGGGGCTACCAGTTTGCGGTGCAGCTCATTCTCTATTTTGCGCAGGATAGGGTTGAGGGTGTTGGACAAAAACGCCACGTTCGCCATTTCAGCACTCTTGTAGTTGTTGCTCGTGTCGTCGTAGACGAACGAAGGGTGCACACCGAAAAAGCGGCATATCTCTCGCACGGTGAACTTGCGTGTCTCCAAGAACTGCATGTCCGTACTGCTGAGCGACAACGGACTGAAATGCACCTGCCCGGGAACACTCACAATACGCTGTCCGGTTCTGAACTTGCCGTCCAAGTCCTTGGCGGTCTCCTCCAACTGGTCGTCTTGATACTCGCCGAAGCCGCGTACGCTTGTGTCGTTGGATACGATACCTCGTACGTTGCCGCCGTTCTCGAAGCGGCTAAGCGTTTCGGCATTGCCCGTGTTGGCTATGGACAGAGTGGTAGCAGCATAGGTTAGCGTAGAGATGCCTATCTTGCCGTCGCGGGTGTAGTTCTTGATGTGGATGACCTCTCCCTCGTCAAAAGTCCCGCTTATCCCTGCACTCATGTCCGTTATCGTGTACGTGTCGTGTACAATGTCATGCGCCACACAGCTTGGGTCTACAAGTGCCAATCGGGCAATCTCCATGGTGAGGGTGTCATAAACGGGCACGATATAAGCGTTACCCTTCAAAAGCATATAAGTGACTACCTGCCGCCAAAAGTCGAAAGCCGACAGATAAGTATCCGGCTGCACAGTCAGAAGGTAATGCAGACGGCTGTTTGTGTCCTCAACAAATATTTCACCCTTCTTGCGCATGTATTGCAAACGAAGATTAGCCACGCTGTTGGCAAGCAGGTCTACACAGCGGTAGACGGTAGCTACGTGCAGCGGACTGGAGCCCGACGGATACAGCATAGCAGCGCCACCCACACGGGGCGTTGCCACCATGCTGCTTCCTTCCGAGGCCTCACGGCTAAACATTCGCTTTAGGTATTGAAATAATCCCATATAATTCTAACATGTTTCTACATACCGTGCAAAACGCTGTTTTTGGTACCACTTTTTTAGCAGATATTAACAATAAAAGCCCGAAAGCCCTTATAATGGCATCGAGCTCCTAAATATTTAGCAAAGATTAACGTTCGTAATCAATGAATAGACGCAGACACATCAGCATTGTTATCACTCCGTCTATTTTCTGTGTCTGCTTGCGCTTGACGGGCTTGCAGTTCTCCAGCTTGTCGGTGTCCAGCACGGCATTGCCAAAGCAATAGGCATTGATGGGGTTGTCGTTGATGAAGATACGGCCCGTCTTGGCTCCGTGCTCGAAACTCTCCACCGGAGCCGTGAAGTTTCCGTATGTTTGCCGCACGCCCTTTATCACGTTTTCTGCCCCTGACGCCGCCAGCATGTTGACGACCTCCTGACTTTTCCACGGGTCGTAGCCTATGCCAAGGATTCGCGCGCATTGATTTAGCCTCAGAATATAGTCTACTATGGCACGGTAGTCTATTACGTCGCCCTTTGTCAGAGTGAGGAAACCTTTGCCCGCCCAGGTTCTGTACAGATTTTCGTTCGGGTGACCCGGCAAGGCACCTTCGGGGAAAAAGTAGGCCGTGTGGAAACTGAAGCTCTTGCCTTCGTAGCTGTAGATGCCCATTGTCACTGCGCTAAAGTCGTCGCTTTCCGATAGGTCGAGGGCCACCATGGCGTCTGGCCTGCCCTTTATGGCATCAAGCATCATAGGCCTTGATATGTGCCGTGCCAGGGTGCTGCTTATCCAGCTGCGCTGTTCGTTCTCGGCGAAGATGTTGAGCAGTTTTGTACGGAACGCCAGCATCGCCTCAGCGCCGTTGCGCATCGCCTTGTTGTACTCCTGCTGATAGAAGTCGGGATTCACCGTTACGCCCAGATGTGGATGCACCTTGCGCCATGTCTTTTCGCTGTCTTCCGGATCATCCAAATCAGGCTCGAAGATATGGGCAAAAAGGCTGTCGTCTTCATACTCGCCAAGAAGAACCGACTTGTAGCCCTGCAGCATCTCATAGAACGGTCCGTCGAAAACGTCCGAAGCTGTCGTAATGATTACCGTCAGTGGATTGTCACGCACGCCCATGGAGGTGGTGAGCACGGTCAGCAGTTCGCTGTCTGCTGCCTGGCTGAACTCATCCATTATCACCGTCGAGGCGTTAAGGCCGTCTTTCGTCTTCGCATTGGCGGTGAGACACTGGGCGAAGGCGCTACGGTCTCGACGGCGGCTCTTGATGGTCTGCTCGTTCACCAGGTAGCGGCGTTCCTTAGGGTCGAGCTTGCGGAAGCAGCCACGTATCACGTCAAAGCACTTCTTAGCCTGGTCGGCACTGTTGGCGGCGGTGTAGCACTCCGCATTTGCATCGCCATAGAGCACGTCATATATGGCCAATGATGCCGTGCTGGTGGTCTTGCTGAACTTACGGGGCACAAATAGCACCGCCTCGCGCACTATCCGACGGCCGTCCTGCCAGAAAGCAAAGATGCCGGCAAACTGGAAACACTGCACGGGGGTAAGCTCATAGCGCTGCTGCCCCTTCTTGCCCGGAAAGTACAGACTTTCGTAGAAGTCGTAAAACTGCTGCACCTCCGTAGCGTTGATTCCGTATTTGTCGCACATGCGGAAGAAGTGGGCCACCGCCAGCTGCTCGTACAGGTTATGCCCGTCCGGATTGCTTGCCACTTCGCGCACGTAGTTGTCCAGTCGGGAGTCCACCTCCGTAAGGCGGTAGCGGTCTATATTCGTATGCCGTAGCTGTCGGGTCACGTCTTCCTTCGCCTGGCGCAATCTGTCTTTTTCCTCTTCTGTCATAGGTAGCTGCTACTGTTATTCCGCATCCTCTTCAAGCGGCTTTATGATTTTAGGCGCTTTGCGCTTCTTGACTAATTTCTTCGTGAGGTCTGTCAGAGGATCCTCGTCAGTCTCTCCTGCCAGGTCGTCGACCGTCAGGCTCAACGCCTTCATCTGGCGTGTTATCATGTCCTGTGCATCCTTGGCTATCTTGAAGACTGGGTGCGGTGCAAGCTTCTCGCCGTACCTCGTCGTCTCCCATACCGTCACCTCCGAAAGCGTGTCTATCTGCTGATTGGCAAGGTCGAGGTTGCGCAGGGCGCTCGCCAGGCTGTGTATCTGCATGTCCAGTGCCTTCGTATAGGTCCGGTGTGCTTTCATCACACGTGTTATCTCTCTTTGGTAGTCTTCTACGCTTTTGCTCATATCGTTCTCTTTATTTACGTTATTTTCATTTTTTAGGCGTTATTCGCCAAAGTTCCGCAAATCCAAAATTTTACTCATGCACTCAAAAGGGTGGGGGCGAGGTTAATAGTCATACCCCCGCCTTAAAAAATCGGTCCCCCGGTCTTCCCCTCTTCCCCCTCGAAAAATTTCTTTATGACCTGTTTCACCTGCTTTTCATTTCGTTTTTTCGTTGCTTTCCTGCCACTTCTGCCAAGTTCCGTGTGTGTTCTCACATGGCAGTCGTGGCATAGCGCCCGAAGGTTCGTTTGGTCGTACATGCGCTGCAGCTTGTCGCTGAATGCTATCGCTTCCTCTACGGGTCTTATGTGGTGCACCTCGGTTGCGGCTGTTGTCCTTCCCTCAGCGAGGCAGCGCTGGCATAAGGGGGTGCGTGTCAGTATCAGTTTGCGCAGCCTCAGCCATTTGCCGGCATGAATCAGCTGCTGGTATTCCATATCCTTTGCCATAATCGTTTTGCTTTTTACGGATCATTCTTCTGGGCGAGTCCCAAGTCTTCAAACATTCGGTTTATATACTCCCCTTCATCTTCCGGCAGGTCATACTCTCTGTCGGGCGGTGCTTCCAGACGGTCGAGTAGTATGTGCACAAGGGCAACCACTATCTCGCCGGAGGTCTTGAAGCCGTGCCGCTCTTGGAGCTGTAGCAGCCGGTTGTAGGTGTCTGAGTCTATGGAGACGTTAATCCTTCGTCGTCTGTTCATATTTGCGTAATAGATAATTTAGACTGTCCAGTAGCGACTGCTGTACGCCCGTCTTGCCTTCCAGCGCTGCGCTGGCCCTCTCGTCAACGGTTCCTGCACACAGAAGCTGGTACACGGTGACCGGGTGCTTCTGGCCCTGACGGTGAAGTCGGGCGTTAGCTTGCTGATACAGCTCAAGGTTCCATCCGGTTCCGTACCAGACTATGTAGTGGCCGCCTTCCTGCATGTTGAGTCCGAATGCCGTACTTGCAGGGTGGGCAAGCAGCACGTCGATATTGCCGGCGTTCCACTGTTTCAGATCTTCTTCTCCTTCGTAGGTCACCACCTTGAGCCCCTTGAGCTTCGCTTTGATTCTTGCTATGTCATGCTTGAATTGGTAGAACACCAGTACGCTGCTGCCGTTGGCGGCTTCGACGATTTCTGCCAGCCGGTCCAGTTTCTCGCCGTGTATCTCGTGCACCTGTCGTTCGTCGTCGTAGATGGCACCGTTGGCGAACTGGCTCAACTTGTTCATCAGACCTGCAGCGCTGTTTGCCATGACGTTGGTGGGTTCCTCGCCATGCTCGGCTTTGAACTCCAGGACCTTGTCGCGCTCGAACTTCGCGTATGCCTTGGCGGTCTTGTCCGTAAGCTGCACTTTCACCGTATGGGTTATCATCTTCGGAAGTTGCAGATAGTCCCGGGCCTGCATGCTCAGGCAAATATCTGCTATCTTGTTGCGGATAATCTGTTCACAGCCCTTACGCACGTCGCATCTCACCACGATGTTGTTCCACTTGTGGGTCTCGAAGTAGGTTTCACGGTATCTGCTTACCGATTTGCCCAGACGTTCGCCCTGGTCTATGCAGTACATCTGCGCCCAGAGGTCGATGAGTCCGTTCGGTGCGGGCGTTCCGGTCAGTCCGATGACGCGCTTTACTGACGGTGAAGCTATGCGCATGGCCTTGAACCTTTCGCTCTTGCTGCTCTTGAAGCTCGTCAATTCGTCGATCACTAACACATCGAACGGAAGCTGTCCGCCGTATTTGCCGACAAGCCATACGAAGTTGTCGCGTCCGGTGACGTATACGTCTGCCTTTTCTGCCAGGGCGGCGCAGCGCTGCTTCTCTGTCCCAAGCACCTTCACCACCTTGAGGTCCCGCAGGTGGTCCCACTTCTCCGCCTCTGTGCTCCATGTCGTTTCGGCTACCTTCTTGGGCGCCACAACCAATACACGGCTCACTTCGCAGTCGTCAATGAGCTGCTGCACCGCCGTCAGGGTGCTCACCGTCTTGCCAAGCCCCATGTCGAGGAAGAGGCCGCAGCGGGGATTGTCAAGAATCCACCGCATGGCGGTACGCTGGTAGTCGTATGGTTTATATATCATATCCTTTGTCTGCTAAAACGTTGTTGATGCTCTGTTTGCTGTCGCATACATACACCGTGTGGCCGATGCTTTCCAGCTGGGCGATACGTATGTCCTGTACTTTCGATGTCTTGCGCCCCTTGCTCTTCAGTTCAAACCAGATGCAATGGCCGCCCGGCATCAATGCAACTCTGTCCGGATAGCCTACCATGTTGGCATTGCTGTACTTCAGACATACGCCTCCCAATTTTTTCACCACGTCGCACAGATAGCGCTCTATTGATTTCTCGCTTACGTCGGCGTGCTCCACTATGTTCTTTATGCTCTTCTTCATCGCTGTTTTTTTTGAGTTTGGCAACATGAAACGAAACAAATCCGTTTTTCTATATATTAGCCTATACGCGTGTATATGCGTTTTTTTTACGCGCAATAATAGGTTATATCTATATATTACATATATTTACTAATTATAGATATATTTATGTTGACATTGTTGACATATATAGTTATATATTGATTATCAAGCAGTTAGACGGTAACAAAATGTCAACAATTCGTGTCAACATAAATTTTTCGTTGACGAGGTCACCTGTGAATTAATGTTAATATCCTTTTTCCCCCGCCTCTTTTTCTGTTGACGGACTCCACGTTTGTGACATTTTTATGACCCCCTTATTTGTTACAGGTTTTCCTCTTGGCCCTCTATGCGTTTGAATCCTCTCTGTCTGCCATAAATCCGCTCTGCATGTCTCGTGCCACTTACGCTTTCCCAGTTGGGCAATTTGTCTATTACCTTATTAATGCGTCGTACCATATACTTGAAGTCCTTGTCCGCTATATCCTTACCTAGCACTTCACATATGAACTCCGCCGCGCATACGCGTGTCCGCTTTTCTTCGCCTATGGGTTGGGTGGGGTCGCCTCCAGGATCACGCAGCCACTCACGGCGTTGGCGTATGTCCTTAAGCGCCCAGTCGGACGGCAGCGGGGTGTCGAGGAAGCGGTACAGCATGCTGATGACGGGGTCGTCGCTGTCGTCGTTGTATGCCTCCTGCATCTGGCGCGCCTCCTTCTCCATCTCGCCGCTTAGGTAGAGCGGTTCGCCGTTGCGGAAATAATGCACCGCCTCCGCCCACAGCTGGTTTCTGTCTGCCGTGATGGCTTCGTGCCAGTTCTTGTACTTGCGCAGCGCCGGCTCCACCTGCACAATCCAGAAGCGGCGGTTGCCGGTGTCGCCCTTCAGGAAGTTCGCCTCGTTGGTAGTGCCGCAGAATATGCACTGCCGGGGATGGGCAGCTGCCCTGCGCTCGTAGGCGGCACGGTAGGTGTCCACCTGCTTCGACAGGTACGCCTTGACGCTCTCCACGTCACTGCGCTTGATGCTGCTGAGCTCACCCAATTCTATCACCCAGCTGCGTCTGAGCTGGTCCATGCCCTCCTTGCCCTCGGTTGTGGTTATGCTGTCGTTGAACCATTTGCCGCCCATGATGTAGAGTAGGGTGGACTTTCCCACACCCTCCGGTCCTGTCATAATGAGGCACTGGTCGTATTTGGTGCCCGGCTTGAATATGCGTGCTACGGCGGCTACGAAGTGCTTGCGCGTCATGGCTCTGTTCAGCGGAGTGTCCTGCGCGCCCAGATAGTCGATAATGAGTCGGTCAAGACGCTTCACGCCGTCCCATTTCAGCCCGTTGAGGTATTCTCTTATCGGGTGGTAGCTGTGCCGTGTCAGTACCGCTGCCAAAGCGTCGTTAATCTTGTCCTTGCCCGTTATGTCGTAGTTCTTTTCAAGCCATACACGCAGGTTGGCATCGTCGCGGTCGCCCCATTCTTCGGCGTTGGGGTTCCACGGCAGACCGCCTCTTACAGCGTCGAAGCCGCTGAAAAGGTCGTGCACAATCTTTCCTGCCAGGGCGGGGTCGTTTTCCAGAATGAGGATAATGTTATTTATGTTGCTTATCAGCTTTCCGCTTTTAGTATACTCCAGTTCCGCCTTCCACTCGTCGCTGTAGTCTTCAGGCAGTTCCACGTCTGCGAAGTCATCGGCTACCGACTGCTGGCGCTCGCGGGCCATGAGCAGCTTCACGTTGCGGTCTGAGGCAGCAAATTCCTGCATTGCCTGGTAGCTCGGTTTTCTCGTAATGTCCAGAGCACGGCTGCCCTCGTCCTTGACACCGAACATGTGGATTCGGCAGAGGTCGAAGGCGTTGCACAGCTGCTTGCTGCAGGGGTCGGTCTCATGGTGGCTGTATGCGTATTTGCCTTCGTAGCACACCAGTCCGCCTGCCACGCTGCCCAGCTTGTAGGTATAGCGTCCGGCGGCTCCCGTCGGCTCGTACACGTCGCCCAGGAAGCGCGCTATGGCATCCTCGATGGTGTAGGCACGGCAGAACGCACCGATGAGTCCGGGCTTCTCGGTCGGGTCGCCAGCCTTCTTTATTTCGTGTGCTATGATGTCGCCCTCACGGCTGCTCATGGGCCAGCTGCTCACGTCGTAGGGGTCGGTGTATTGTCCCAGTATCTTGTCAACGTCGCATGCCGGGCCGTCCTGGTACTCGAACACGTATGGCGCGTCCTTGCTGGTGCTCGGCCAGTAGAACAGTCGCGGCAGCTCGTAGGTAGTGTCGTCGAAGAGGTCTATGCCCAGTTCGGCGGCTATCTTACGGCACAGCGGTTCATACTCGGCGGGCTTCACCTGTCTGTTGAGTGGGAAAACCAGACGGAACCGCGGATGCTCGTCGCTGTGCTTGTGTGTGCTGTACAGCATGGCGGCGAAGCTGAACGCGCAGGTGAAGTCATCCCACACGTTCAGCGTGCCGTAGTCGATGTCGAGCGTAGCCACTGTGCGGTACAGCACGTTGGCGTTCTTTCGGGTTCCCTGACTCAGGTAGCCGCCGACAAAGCCGCCCACATCCTTGATGCTGCTTTGTTCATCACGGCTCATGTGGGCGTACTCGGCTGCGGTCTCGTTGGTGCGCTGTGTCTTGCTGCAGCGCTCCAGAAGCTCAGACCATTGCCAGTGGCGGTTGCGCCATTTCTTTGACGTGCGGCTGTGGCCGGTGGCAAGGTCTACTATAAAATCATACTTTAGCCTCATTGAGATATTATTTGTTTGGAATTATTCGTCTAAATCTTGATCGTCGAAGATGTAGTCTATACAGGCGGGGCTCTTGGGGTCTACGTCATGGTCGGTTAGCGTGCATTCGCAACCCAAGTTGGTTGCCAAGCACAGAAGGCAGTTGCCGCAGGTTTTCGTTATTTTGTTTGCCATACTCATTTTTACTTTTATGGGGAAGACGGAAGTCCGCCCTCCCCGGTGTTGATAGTCGTTAGCTAAGTTTGTGCAGCAGCATTTTTGTGAGCTGTGCGTTCTTCTGCTGGTCTGACTCGATGTTGGCCTGCTCGCCCTCTTCGCTTAGAATCTCTTCTACCTGGGCGTAGCCGAAGCCCCGAAGGAAGACCATGAACTTTGTGCCGTTGCTTAGCTCTATGATATAGGCCTTCTGTGCGCCATTGCTGAACCCCTCCTTTTCGCAGGTGCTTACGTTCACCGTGTAGTTGGGGTTTAACTCTACCACGCCGTCCTGGGCACTCCATTTCTTTTCGCCGTACCGGCGTATCGCTGTGTAGCGAAACTTCAAAAATCGTTTGTTCTGCATAATTCTATAGATTTCGTTTCTTACTTTAGTCTTTTAGGTAATATGGTGTGGAGTATCCTGCACCCTTAAGAGGCAGGTCCCTGCACCAGCTTATAGGTTGGCTGAATATCGCCTCCACATCGTCGAGGGTCTGAGTCTCGTCAGCTTCCACAATAATCTCGTCGTGCACATGGAAAACGATGCGCAGACCGCTCTGCTCTGCTCTGATGATGACAGTGCCCAGTATGTCACGGGCAATGGCCTGCACCACATTCTCCGTCAGTTTGCCCCCGTAGGTTCTCACCTTGCCCCATTTCTTGGTCGTCTGGTTCACTCCCTCGTACTCGATGATTTCGTGGTCGCCTCTCCATCCGTCATCGGTCTCGATGCCTATAGAGGCACGTGGGTAGCATATCGTGCGCCTGGATGGCAGAGTTATGAGCAGCACGCCCCATCTGTACGACACCACTATGCCCCGGTTTATCGTGAAGCTGCAGCCTGTCTTTATGGCCTGTACCGCCGCTTTCTCGATCGTGCTCCAGAACTTGACGATGTGGGGATTTGCATCTCGCCACTTTTTGACAATCTCCTTCTCCTCGTTTTCGCTCAGTCCCATACGGCTGCCTCCCATGTTCTCCAGGGCGTTGATGCCTCCGCCATAGCCAAGTGCCAGGACGGCGATTTTACCCTTCGGCCGCAGGTCGCTGTTCTCGCCGTGCTTCTCTACGGTACAGTGGAACATCTTGCCCGCCGTCGAGCAGTATATGTCGCCGCCTGAACGGAACACGTCGAGCACCCAGTTTTCACCAGCCAGCCATGCAATGACTCGTGCCTCAATGGCTGAAAAGTCGCAGACGTGGAAAGTATGGCCGGGCTTGGCTATGAAGGCCGTACGTATAAGCTCTGACAGCACCTGCGTAGGATTCCCGTAGTTGAGTTCAAAGTCGTCGAGGTCTCCTGCCTTCACCAACTGGCGCGCATAGTCGAGGTCGCGCAGATGGTTCTGCGGCAGGTTCTGCACCTGCACCAGTCTGCCAGCCCACCGCCCCGTACGGCTCGCCCCACAGAATTGCAGCAGCCCGTGTATCCTTCCGTCGTCGCAGACGCATTTAAGCATGGCGCTGTACTTCTTGTTTGAGGTCTTGCCCATTTCCTTACGTATGGCCAGAACACGCTGCGCTGTAGGCCAGCACGACAAGGCTGCTTCCAAGTCGGCCAAATCTTTTTTGTTAAGACTGGCCACTGAGCGGCCGGTAGCTTTAGCGATATACTCCTTTATCTGCGAAGGGCTGTTGGGGTTGTCCATGCCTGTCAGTTGCTGGGCTTCGGCAAAGAGCCGTGCCTTGTATTCGTCATCAAAGCGTGCGGCGTTCTCCGCCAACTGGCGATCGAGCAGCACGCCGCGGTCGTTGATGCGCTGGTCGTAGACGTAGAGCAATTCGTCAAACTCGGCAGGCTCCAGACGGCGCACGGCTCGCAATATGCGCTGCTCGGTGTCCACGTCGCGGATGCAGTACTGTTTGAATACTTCCCATTTGTCGGGTGCTTCCGACGGCATGTGCCGTTTACCACGGTTGGGAACTGAGAAATACCGTATGAGGGCTGCACCCTCCTTCATCTTTCCCTCCGCCAGCTTCAGAACTTCGCCACACTGCCCCAACGACAGAGGCAGACCCATACGGGCGGCACGTACCATTGTACATTTCCACTGAGCGGGGTCCATGAGCGGCCATCCGAAATAACGGCTTATGCACACACGCTCGAACGCGGCATTAAAGGCGGTTTTGACAACGCCGGGGTCGCGCAGTGCGTCCACTATCTCGTCGGGCAGTTCCTCGCCCATGGCGAAGTCGCAGCACACTGCAGGGGCATTGTCAACGCTGTATGCGAACAGCAGTATGGTGAAGTCCGGGGCTTCGACGTAGCGGTAAACACCACAGCTCGGCAAATCGTTGCCGCTATAGGTTTCTATGTCAATGCCTAATTCACGCATAGTTAAAAAATAAGAAGGCGCCCCGCATGGATATGACACACGGGGCGCCGGGTTAATGTTTAGAGGTCGTCATCGCCTTCCATGTCGATGTCGGCAAAATCGCTTTCGGCACTGGCACGTCCGCCCAGGCGTTCGTCGTCTTTTGTCTTCATCACGTTGTTAAGGCCGCAGGCTACGCCCTTGTTGCCGCTTACATTGTAAGGGAAGAAGGTGACCGACAGAATTGCCCACATGCCGCTGTATACGTCGTCCTCGTCCATAATGGGCGAGCGGTGCTTGTCTACCACACCGGGGCGGTTTGTACACTTTGCGCTAAGATACAAGTTACCGCCGTAGATGTCGTCATCGTCTTCCTTGTCATCGCCGTCGCGCAACGGAAGGTCAAGTTTCTTGGGTTCCTTTCCGTCCCACTTAGATACTACGCCGGCCTTTTTGGCGGCTTCGATGGCTGCATTCAGCGCGTTGATTGTCTCCTTCTCTTCCTTCGGGATGAGCACATTGGTCATATACTTTGCCTTGCTCCCGTCTTCTCCGTCCTTGACGTACTTTTGGAAGAGGTGTGTGTAGCTGAGGCGGCACGGGCCGAAAATCACGGTCTTGCCTTCATTCTTGGTGATAGGTGTAATCATTGTTGTAAAATTTTAGAGTTGTTACTCGGCGGTTTCGTCGTCATTGTTTTCGTCTTCGCTCTCATCGTATTTGTTGTGGCCTTCACCGCGCGCTACTTCCATTACGTCGCCATTGTCCGTGCCCGTGAGGCGCAGAATCTCGCGCATTGTCATGGCGTTCTTGAAGGCCCGGCGGAAGGGCGCTCCGCTCGGCTGCACGATTACGCGGGCAGCGGCTTCTGTCATGTCACTCGGCTTGCCGTAGAGTGCGGCGGCGACTCCTGTACTCTTGCCGACGGGGTATGTGCCGATAACCATCAGGCATCCGCCCGTTTCCTTTACTAAATTGGTCAACGCCTCTATGGCTTCCGCGATTTTCTTTTCGTGAATGTTGTCTTCCTTTACTTTTTCATTATTTTCCATTGCGGTTTATTTTTAAGTATCTCCTGGCTCGCCAGGCCGTTGGTTGTTAGTCTATATTTATGCCCTTGAAGTCGTCTGCTATAGGGTCTATGGCTTTGCGTTTGTCACTCTCCGGTGCTAACGTTGGTTTGCCCTGCGGCTTGTTCACCCACTCACCGCACAGCGCAGCGAACTGCTTTTTGCCCACCAGCTTCTCAAGTTCTGTGATGGTGCGCATCTCGATGGGTTTATAGATGTCGCTCTGCGTGTATCCGCTTTTCGTCAGCGCGTCTGCTACGCTGTCGGTGTCGGTTATCTTCCTGATGCTACGTCCTTCTACTATCTTCCAGCCGGGCAACTGTACACCGCTGAGCGCTTGCGCCAGGGCGAATTCTTCGACACCGCTTATCCATGTCTTCACTATCGGCACTATGGGCAGCACGTCTTTGGCAAGCTCTTCCGGCGTGATTAGCTTAGGATCGACGGCGACCGCCGCTTTGCACTTGTCCGCAAGGGCACGACACTGGTTTTTCACCTTGCAGAACTGGCACCATGAGCCGGGTGTCTGCGGTCCTTCGCCCTTATAGGCTTTTTCCGCTGCAGGGGTCAGCACGTTGGATGCCCAGCTTGTCAGCTCTTCCACTGTTATCTCATACTCGCTCAGATTGTCGATACGCGGCTGTACGATGGTGGCACGCAGGTTGTCTATGCGATACTCGAAGGCGAAACGGGCGTAAGCGCCCAGGGCGTAGATCATCATCTGGGGGTTCTCTACCGCCGACACCTTCACGCCCTTGCCGTACTTGAAGTCGATAATCTCCATCGTGCCGTCTGCAATAATGATGGCATCGGCGGTTCCGAAGGCTTCGGGCACGTAGTCGGAAAAGTCCAGACGGGTCTCGACAAGAAGCTGAGCGTCGGGTGTTACGGCCCGGGCGGCGTTGAACTTCTCCAGTACGATGGTAGCGTATGTGTCCGTATACTCTGACATTTCTCCCGTGCCGTACTTCTCCTGCAGCGCTGCTATCTCTTCTTTCTCTCCGTCTGTAGGCAGCCCTAAGAACTCCTTAAGCTTCATGGCGCAGTAGGCGTGTGCCAGTGTGCCCTCGGCTGCATAGTCGCTTCCTTCGTCTTTTATGCCCTCTTCCAGGCGGGGCGCTGCTGTGCAGTGCAGCCACCGGTGGGAAGCGGAGGGGCTTAATAATGCATGACTACTCATTTCTTAGTAGGGGGGGCTTGTGTCGTTATATTTCCGTCGTCGCCTATCACCAGTTCGTCGCACTGCTTGCAGAAGCTTTCACGAAGCTCTGAGGATGGCAGGGTGCTTGGCTTGTCACTGCCCAGCAGAGCGGCTATGTTCTTGAACTGGGCGGTCAGCTGGCGGTGGTACTTCTTGTACTTCTCACCGCTGGTGTTCTCCTTGTAGTCGTCGCCCTCGATGCGCTTGCGTGTCTTCTCCATGGAGGCCCTCACGTCTACCTCGGTGTACTCCTTGCGGGCGGGTTCTTCCTGCTTTGCTCCGGGTTCGGGTGAAGGGACAGCAGCGGGTGCTGCTTCCTCTTTCTTCGCCTCCGCTTCGGGCTCGGGCTTCGGTTGTTCTACTTCGACGGGCTTTGTAGCCTCAGCCGGTTTGTTCTCTACCGGTGTAGCCGTATCGGCTGGCACGGCATTGTGCTGGAAGGCTGCCAAAAGGCTGTAAAGCTCTTTTGTGACGCCTATCTGCACGTTCACGTTAATCTTGATTGTGTCCATATACTTTTTACATTAAAAGTTGTCGATGAATGATGTCAGTTCGGGGATGCTCTTGCGTCCTCGCCAGTGGTCTACGAGGTTGTAGAAAAGGCACCCGGCACCGAATCCCGCTATCTTGCTGCTTATAAGTATCCACAGCCAGCTGATGAACGGCAGACCGTCGTCAGGCACTGCAAATATGCCGATGAAGCAGACGAAGGCTAAAACGATGAGCACGTAGTAGCGGTAGTTAGATATTGTCTTTTTCATTTTGAAATTGATTTGAGGGGTTATAGATACGTCTGTTTCCAGCACTTGACAATCTCAGCCCCGGTTGTAACGAGGCGTTTGCCGGCTTTTCTTACTCTGAACTTGATAAGTCCAGCCTCGGCATACCTGGCGACGGTGTGCCGGTCTACTTGCAGCGCCTTGGCTGCCTGCCCTTGGTTGTACAGACCGTCGGGCAATACTTCGGGTCGGGTGATAATCATAGAGCCTTATGTGTTATGGTTAGTGTCTTGGCTGAATAATCTGTACGGATCGAGAATTTGCAGCCTAACAAATTCTGGAACTGATAGGCCAAAGCCTTGCCGCTGTCGCAAGCTCTGGCATCGGGTAGGGCGAACGTCTTTGTCTCGCCTTCCGGAATCGCCCGCAGGTCGTCACGGGTCAATTTCATTGCTTTACTTGAGTCTGCCATAAAAGTATAAAGTTTATTAAATTTATTTAGTTAGTTACTTACACCTTTGGGCAAAAAGAAAAACAGCCGTATATTTGCAATAGTGTTTTGGTGATGTTGGGCAAATTGTCCGGCAGCCTTTCTTATGCGCTTGATATTCGTTACTTACTTATCTCGGGTGCAAAGGTATGATGAAATATCGTCACTGCAAAGAAATGTGGCGATAAATAACCTATTATTAACATTTATTATACGTAATATGTTTGAAACTATAAACGAACGTATAAAAACGGTCATTGCTGTTGTTTATAAAGGAAACGTATCGGCAATGGCTAAAGGTACGAATATCAAGCGCACCACGATAAATAGTATTATCGGGCCGTCTGAAACTTCACCAGGCTATGATGTATTGGCCAAAATTGGCGATATATCATCACCTCGCATCAGCATGGAGTGGCTTATCCGTGGTGTCGGTGAGATGTTCATTGATGAGAAAGACGCTATCAAATACAGTGTCAATACGGTAAACAGTCATAATGAGAATGCCAATATCAATGACACTGACACAATCAACCGCCTTCTGTCCATGCTTGAAACCAAGGACAAGCAGATGGAGGCAAAGGAGAATCAGGTAAATACATTATTAGAAATAATCAAGAACATAAAGGTAGGATAATGGGCATTATAACATGTCTTGATTCTTGCGAATTTTCAGCAAACAATATTAACAATTAAATAACTCACTGTATGTCAGCTAATTATACAAAGCCTTCAATACCAAAGGGTACGCGCGACTTCTCGCCCGTCGAGATGGCCAAGCGTAACTATATATTCGACACCATACGCGAAGTATACGCCCTTTATGGATTCAGACAGATAGAGACTCCAGCAATGGAGACTCTATCTACACTGATGGGCAAGTATGGCGAGGAGGGCGACAAGTTGCTCTTCAAAGTGCTCAATTCTGGCGATTATCTCGCCAAACTCTCTGACGATGAACTTATGCAGCGTAATCCGCTTCATCTTGCAACAAAACTTTGCGAGAAAGGTTTGCGCTATGATTTGACAGTTCCGTTTGCACGCTACGTTGTTCAGCATCGTGATGAGATTCAGCTGCCGTTCAAGCGTTATCAGATACAGCCAGTATGGCGTGCTGACCGCCCGCAGAAGGGTCGCTATCGCGAATTCTATCAGTGCGATGCCGATGTCGTAGGCTCTGATTCTCTGCTCAACGAAGTGGAGCTGATGCAGATTGTTGACACTGTATTCACACGTTTTGGAGTACGCGTAGCTATTAAGATTAACAACCGTAAGATTCTTACTGGTATTGCTGAGACTATAGGCGAGGCTGATAAGATTGTCGACATTACTGTAGCAATCGACAAACTTGACAAGATTGGCATTGATGCTGTTAATGAAGAGTTGCGTCGCGATGGCATTAGCGATGAGGCTATTCAGAAGTTGCAACCTATCATTGCACTTACAGGTACAAACGATGAAAAACTTGCTACCATAGCTAATTTGCTTGAACAGTCTGAAGTGGGTATGAAGGGTGTTGAGGAGACACGATTCATTCTTGATACTCTCAAGACTTGCGGTCTGCACAATCAGATTGATCTTGACCTTACACTTGCACGTGGACTCAACTATTATACAGGTGCTATATTCGAGGTTAAGGCTCTCGATTATGCTATAGGCTCAATTACTGGTGGCGGACGCTACGACAACCTTACTGGCATCTTCGGATTGCCTGGTATTTCGGGTGTAGGTATTTCGTTCGGTGCCGACCGTATTTACGATGTGCTTGGCGGTCTCGACCTTTATCCCAAGGAAGCTGCACAAGGTACAGAGTTGCTGTTCATTAACTTCGGTGCTACTGAGACAGCCTACTGCTTGCCGGTATTGCGTCGTTGTCGTGAGGCTGGTATCCGTACCGAGATCTATCCTGACAGCGTTAAGATGAAGAAGCAGATGGCTTATGCCAATGCAAAACAGGTTTCGTTTGTAGTATTGGCTGGTGAGGAAGAAATTGCTCAAGGCAAACTTACTCTCAAGAACATGGCCACTGGCGAACAGACTCTTGTTACACCTGAAGAACTTATACAGGCTGTAAAAGCTTAAGTATATAAACAAAGCACGAACAATGATGAAGCAAAGATTCGAATAACTAAAATTCGTTGTACATTCTCCTAATGTGGATGTACAACGAGTTTTTATAATATATTATTTCTTACTTTCATTAGTGTCCCGTTAAAATCGGGACAAGTTAAATATTAATCAAATAACCCCGGAAAGAGGGGACAATCGAGTTCTTTGACA
>OLGY01000454.1_pt1 | contig 28462 bp, 16 predicted proteins | sample 1605951 | NCBI WGS metagenome assembly OLGY01 (sample SAMN03283280) | human gut metagenome | biome: human-associated habitat; material: feces | host: Homo sapiens | place: Peru | collected 2012
TAATTATGCTGGTTATGATGAAGGTTGGAAAATCATTAGGAAAGAGAAGGTACAGGGTATGAAATTAGAGGTAAGGAATTTAAAGAAAACTTATGGTACAGTTCAGGCACTGAAGGGGATTAATTATACATTTACACCGGGAGTATATGGTATTCTTGGTGCTAATGGAGCAGGAAAGAGTACGATGATTAATCTTATCACTGATAATGTATCGAGAGATAAGATGAATGGTGGAAGTATTCTTTTTGGAGAGAACAGTGCCGAGGAAGATATATTAAAGCTTGGCAAACAGTTCAGGGGATTAGTTGGATACATGCCGCAGCAGCAGGGATTTTATGAGGATTTTTCGCCTAAAGCATTTCTTAAATATATGGCAGAGATTAAGGGCGTTAAGAAGATTAAGACTACTGATGAGAATGGCAATGAGGTTGTTAAGACGGTCAACCAGCAGATTGACGAGCTGCTTGAGGTTGTTAATCTTACGAAGGTTGCATATAAGAAGATTGGAGGATTTTCAGGAGGAATGAAGCAGAGAGTGCTGCTTGCACAGGCACTTCTTGGTAATCCTAAGATTCTTATACTTGATGAGCCGACAGCAGGACTTGACCCTAAAGAGAGAATCTCAATAAGAAACTATATTGCAGAGCTGTCTAAGGACAAGATAATTCTTTTCGCAACTCATGTTGTAAGTGATATTGAATGTATCGCAGATAAGGTGCTGCTTCTAAAGAGTGGAGAGATAATTGCAACAGGAACACCGGTTGAGCTTATTGAAAGCATGGCTGGAAAAGTCGGTGAGATAACATGCACGCTTGACGAGGTCGGCGAGCTGCAGAAGGAATACAAGATTGGCAATATCAGACAGAGAAAGAACGGTCTTGCGTTAAGAGTTGTAGGTGATGAGCTTCCAGAAGAAGCATTAAAAGTTGGAGATAATATTGACCTTGAGGATGTATATCTGTATTATTTTGAGTAGATTATCAGAATATGAGATAATCGAAATATTTGATTATCAGATTATGAGATAGTCGGAATAACGGAATATCAGATTGTCAGGGAGAAATATCATGGAACTTATTAAGGGAAGACCTGCTGATGAAACAGGAAGATTAGAAAAAGAAATCAGAGTATATGATTTGTTGGACAAGCTTGGAATGGAATATTACAGAACAGACCATGAGCCTGCTACAACAATGGAAGTGTGTAATGACATAGATAAGATTCTGGACACACTTATATGTAAGAATCTTTTCTTATGTAACAGACAGAAGACGAATTTCTATATGCTTATGATGCCGGGTGACAAGCCATTTAAAACAAAGGATCTGAGCAAGCAGATTAATTCAGCGAGACTTTCATTCGCAGACGAATCATATATGGAGGAATTCCTTGATATAACACCAGGTTCGGTATCCATAATGGGACTTATGAATGATACGGATAACCATGTGCAGTTACTGATGGATAAGGAAGTGCTTGAGGGAGAAACTCTCGGCTGCCATCCTTGCATCAATACATCAAGTCTTAAGTTAAAGACTAAGGAAGTGATGGAGAAATTCCTTCCGGCTGTTCATCATGAGGCGGTGATAGTTGAGCTGCCGAGGTATGAAGAACCTAAGGATGAGGGATAGGAATAATATGTTTGGAGTAATACGTTTAAGGTAATGGTTTAAGGCAGCTTCTGCGTGGATTGCGGAGGCTGTCTTTTGTGTGTGTGGAGATTGTTAATTTCGTGGGGTTGCTGGCTGCAGCGTGTTGAAGAGGGAAAGACCTACGCAAGCCTCACAATATGCAGAATGGGTGGGTTGAAATTATGAGAAAAAGACGTGTTGGGAAGAGAAAAACCCACTAATCAAGCTAATACAGTGGAGGTAGTAGGTCTTTGGAGAGGTAAGAGTATCATTAAATAGAAGAAAGTTGGGAAAAAAGACCTATGAAAAGGCAAGAATATAATGATTGAGTAGGTTAGCAAGAGGGGATGACAGTCTCACAGTGCTTGAAAAGACCTACGCAATAGCGAAGTTGATAGAGGATAGTAGGTTTTGGCAAGTTTCTGGTGATATTCGGGAGTGGTAAGAAGTTGGTTTTGCCGCCTGTTCTGACAAGGATTGCTAAAGCCGGTCCTTAGGAAATGATTCTTAGGGACTGGCTTATTTAGCTGTCTTATTTTGTCAACGCTTCACACCTTGACAACAAGCATATATAACAAGTATAATTGAAATACCGTGCAGCCGGGGTAGTAGCGGCACCTTGAACCTGCAATCCGCTATAGCAGGGGTGATGTTCGGCAGAGGGCTGATATTTATGGAGCAGCCCGGTGTAAGTGGTGTTGACATTTGGGTCTTTCACGACGGAAATCCACGAACCATGTCAGGTCAGGAATGAAGCAGCATTAAGTGGGACCTTCCGGGTGTTGAAAGGGTGCCTGGATCGAGCTAACTGCATCGGTAACGTCTGTGGATATCAGTTCGAAGCCGGACGCACGGCTTTTGTTATTAAAATGTTACTCGTCGCAGCTAATTTAGGAATGTCAGGCAGATTCGTCATGCTTGCATGTAAGAAACTGTATGATATTCCTAAATTATCCTGCGAAGCAGGAACTTAACCGACATAAGTAAAACATAAGCTGCGAAGCAGCGGCAGACGCCGGAGGCGGATGGTTTTACGCATGAGGTTAAGGGCTGCGAAAGTAAAGACAGCGCAGAGGGAGGTAACCATGTCATATCAGGCTTTATACAGAAAATGGCGTCCGGACAATTTTAATGATGTCAAAGGACAGGATACAATAGTAACAACTCTGCGAAATCAGATTAATGCAGACAGAATAGGCCATGCATATCTGTTCTGCGGAACAAGAGGAACTGGTAAGACATCAGTTGCCAAGATATTTGCGAAGGCAGTTAATTGTGAGCATCCGGTTGACGGCAACCCTTGTGGGGAGTGTCCGACATGCAAGGCGATTGCGGCTGGAACAAGCATGAATGTAATAGAGATAGATGCGGCATCTAACAATGGTGTCGATAATATAAGACAGATAAGAGAAGAAGTACAGTACTCACCGACAGAAGGAAGATTCAAAGTCTATATAATTGATGAGGTTCATATGCTTTCAATAGGAGCGTTCAATGCATTGTTAAAGACATTGGAAGAACCTCCTGCATATGTAATATTTATACTTGCTACTACAGAAGTGGCGAAGATTCCTATTACAATCCTTTCAAGATGTCAGAGATATGACTTCCACAGGATAACAATAGAGACAATTGCCGCAAGACTGTCAGAACTTATGAAGGCGGAGGGGCTGAATGTAGAGGACAAGGCAATAAAATATGTTGCCAAAGCTGCAGATGGTTCTATGCGAGATGCGTTAAGTCTGTTAGACCAGTGTCTGGCATTCTATCTGGGGAAAGACCTTAAGTATGAAAATGTATTAGATGTTCTTGGGGCAGTTGACACGGCGGTATTTAGTAAAATGCTTTCAACAATTCTGTCAGGAGATGTTGCCGTGTGCATGTCACTTATGGAAGATTTGATAATGCAGGGAAGAGACCTTTCACAGTTTGTTACAGATTTTATATGGTATCTTAGAAATCTGCTTCTTATTAAGACAACTAAAGATGCAGAAAGAATTGAAGATGTAATAGAAGTATCGGCAGATAATCTTGAAGACCTGAAGAAGGATGCACAGAATGTTGATATAGATACACTTATGTACTATATAAGAGTGTTGTCAGAATTATCGAATGACCTGAAGTTTTCTACACAGAAGAGAGTTAAAACAGAGATAACATTTATAAAGCTGATGCGCCCGGCAATGGATAACAGTCAGGATATCGGCGATGTTGTAAGCCGTGTGACAATGCTTGAAGGGCAGTTACAGAAAGTACTTGATGATATTAAAAGCGGCAGACTTGTAAATGCAGGTGCTGCGGGAGGCCAGGCAGCAGTACAGCAGCAGACTCCAAAGAAGCCTGTAGTTAAGCGTGTATATGACGCTGTTCCGGAAGATGTTAAGGCAATTGCGGCAGGCTGGAAGGATATCATTGCAACGATAGATGATCCGGTTAATCAGACATTTTTACAGGCTGCACATGTTACATTAGCAGAAGATGGAATTAGTCTTGAAATTATGGTAGAATCACTTAGTGCCTATAATTCACTCAGCAGACAGGAAGTTATGGAGAGCATAGAGAATGTAATTGAGGAGAGAACAGGAGTAAGGGTTTCAATTAAAGTGACTAAGCTTAACGATGATGAGGATTTCCACAGCAGATTCGTGGATCTTAAGGAACTCGTAGGCATAGATATAGAAGTAGATGATAAGGAGGAACTTATATAATGGCTAAAAGAGGTGGTTTTCCAGGAGGAATGCCTGGTAATATGAATAATCTGATGAAGCAGGCACAGAGAATGCAGCGTCAGATGGAGGAGCAGCAGGCAGAGCTTGAGAATAAGGAATTCAGTGCGACAGCAGGCGGCGGAGTAGTTGAGGTAACTGTTACAGGTAAGAGAGAAGTATCTAAGGTTAAGATTGACCCTGAAGCAGTTGATCCAGATGATGTAGAGATGCTTGAGGATTTAATCGTAGCAGCTACTAATGAAGCTTTAAGAAAATGCGAAGAAGAGTCACAGGCACAGATGGCTAAGATTACTGGAGGACTTGGAGGATTAGGCGGAGGCTTATTCTAATGGACATCTACAGTGGTCATATTAACAGATTAATTGAAGAATTGTCGAGATTACCAGGGGTTGGGGCGAAGAGTGCCCAGCGCCTGGCATTTCACATTATAAACATGCCTGAGTCTGAGGTTAAGAGCCTTGCAGACACAATGATTGATGCAAAGCAGCATATTCACTACTGTAAGGAGTGTTTTACACTTACAGATGAAGAACTGTGTCCGATATGCCGCGACCAGAAAAGAGACCATAAGACAATTATGGTAGTTGAACATACAAGAGATATGGCGGCATATGAAAAGACAGGAAAGTACGAGGGCGTATATCATGTTCTTCATGGAGCAATAAGCCCGATGCTTGGAATCGGACCGGCTGATATCAGGTTAAAGGAGCTTATGGTAAGGCTTCAGGGAGATGTTGACGAGGTTATTATCGCAACTAATTCCAATCTGGAGGGTGAGACAACAGCAATGTACATAAGCAAAATGATAAAGCCAACAGGAATTAAGGTGACAAGAATTGCAAGCGGAGTTCCTGTCGGCGGCGATCTTGAATATATCGATGAGGTTACTCTTTTAAGAGCATTAGACGGAAGAACCGAGCTTTAAATTTGGTGAAGAACCAAGCTTTAAGCTTAATGTCCTGGCGCACCGGGCGTTAAGACAATATGTGTAAAATGCGTGCGCAGAAATGAAGAATACTATGGCAGAGAATATGACAGGTGATATCATATCGGATCACCGTGAACGAATGCTTAATCTGAAGAAATATTATCCTTTCTTCAGACTGATAGACACATCATTTTCTAATTTCAAGGATGGCAAATACGAAATCCTTGATATGGGCTATATAGTTATGGCGGTTCTCCGTTTCTTTATAGAGGAGAATAATTTTAAGGAAAAGGATGTTACATATCCCGAATATCTCGATTTCTTAAGGCTGATACTTAAGAGAGATTTCGGGCTTGATTTGAATGAACAGGACAGCAAGGAGATTGCTGATTATATATTTGACAAGATAAAGAATGATGGCAGGCCATTTGAATTCTCGTATTTTGATCCGGTGGACAGGAAAAAGAGAGTATCAAGAATGAAGATAATCGAGAGTTCGATAAGAGACAATACTGTGTGGTATTCGATAAGCCCTGATGCTATTGAATTCTATCTTGATACCAAGGAAATCAAGGACGAGAGCAGGATAAGCGTATCCCAGCTTCTTCTTGAGAAAATGATTAATTCACAGAACTTCCGTGGCGGAGTTGAAGTGGTTGAAAGAATTAACGAAGAGGTCAACCGCCTTAAGTTAAAGAAGAATGAAGTGCTGACAATATTGTCGGGCGATGTATTTGCAGGAATAGAGGCTTATGAGGAATTCGTCAAGACAGGAATGAAATGGTTTGATGATGAAGAAAAGCTTTTTAAGAAGAACCGTGACCTTATTGCAAAATCAATCGAGAAGCTTAATGCATCGGGTAGCACAGGCGAAGGCTATTACAGGACGATGAACGAAATATATAGTCTTGAGACTCAGCTTAAGCAGGCGATGAACAGGCACAGCGAGCTGTTAAAGGATTGTACAGAAATGCAGAAGATGACCGATGATGCGGTAAGACGCGCCAAGCTTGGCAGATTAAGAAGCCATATGGATTTCACATCGGCACTTTCAGATATGATTAAGAGGGACAATGCAGATATATTAGTCACAATGTTAAGTCCGCTTCTAAAGCCGAACATAAGAAAGACATTTGACCTGATAAGCATTGATGATGCGCTTATGGTGAAGCCTCCAAGATATGAGGAGAAAGAGCTTATAAGCAACGAAAGACCGGAAGATATTGAATTCGCAGATGAGATTGAAGAAAAGAGAATTAAGGATAATTACGTATTCCTTATGAAAAATCTCATTGTGTGTTTGAAAAAATCGGACATTATAACACTCGGTCAGTTTGCAGATGCAATGAAGAGGGCGTATGGTGAGCAGGTTTTAAGAAATGCAGATTTCTTCTCTTTCTTTGTTAATCTGTGCCAGAAGGATGAGTACCAGCTTGGCGGTGATGCGGGAGAAGATACATTTCTTGATGCATACTTAGGGGAAGGCTTTAAAGATACGGAAAGCTTTACATTTGCAATAAGAAAAGGGCTTGGCGGGCAGGTTATATTGTCGGATAACTGTATGATGGCAGATGTTGAATTGGTACGAAAGGAAGCACATGGAGAATAGAAATCTAGATAAGGCGCTGGACATAGTTTCCAAGCTTATCACAGGGGAAAATGTGTCTGAGAGGGGCGAGAATGCAGCTCTTTATCAGGAATACAATAATAATGCAGAAGTGTATGACATCGTTCATATGTCACTTAAGAAACTTAATCTTAACATATATGAATATAACAATGGTCTGTATGTGAGTGCAGGTGATAATAACAGGGTGTTTGGATATTCCAACGAGGAATTAAGAAATGTACTTGGGTTAAGAGTTAATAAAGAATTATATCTTGCGTATTTCATAATCTACAACATAATAACAGAGTTTTATTCAGATACAATGAGTTCAACTTATGCTGAGTTCATAAGACTTGAGGACATCATTAAAAATGTTGATAAGACAACAGGTGGTATTGTCGATAAGAGCGCAGGGCTTGTGCTTGATGAGGTTGAGGAGAACAGCTTTAAGCAGATAGCACTTACATGGGACGAGCTTCCGGTGACAACAGTAGAGGATCAGACAGGAGCGAGAGCAGCAAGAAATTCAAAGTCGGGTATGGTAAAGCTTGTGCTTAATTTCTGCGTTGCGCAGGAACTTTTAGTTGAGAGTCAGGACAGATATTATCCGACAGACAGATTCAGAAGTCTTATAGAGAATTATTTTGATGATTACAGAGGACGATTTGCCGAACTTATGAATGGAGGACGCGATGCCACAGATTAACAGAATCAGAGTTAATAATGTTAAATATAATTTCGGTACACAGGTGTACGACGATTTCGTGATGCGCTTCAACTGCCAGAATACTATATATGACCTTGCCAATGGCGGTGGTAAGAGTCTGCTTATGCTGCTTCTTATGCAGAATATGATTCCTAACTGCACACTTGATGACAAGCAGCCTATTGAGAAGCTTTTCAGACAGGGAAGCGGTAATACATGTATTCATTCTTTGGTTGAGTGGAAGTTAGATCCATGTTATCAGAAGGATGGTTTCAGGTTCATGACAACTGGTTTCTGTGCAAGAAAGGGAAGAGGCACAGACGATGAGAATCAGGATGGACAGGAACAGACAGCTGCACCGACAGCAAGTGTTGAATACTTTAATTACTGCATATTCTACAGGGAGTTTGGCGATAACGATATTAAGAATCTTCCACTTGTAAGTAATGGAGAGAGAATTACATATAACGGACTTAAGGCTTATCTTCGTGACCTTGAGAAGGGCGGGTACAAATATGTTGTTAAGATATTTGACAGAAAAGGTGATTACCAGAGCTTCATAAGCAACTACGGAATATATGAGAGTGCATGGGAAATTGTGCGTGGAATTAACAAGACAGAGGGGCATGTAAGAACATATTTTGAGTCAAATTATAAGACAAGCCGTAAGGTTGTTGAGGATCTGCTTATAGAAGAGATTATCCAGAAATCCTTCAATAACAAGCTGTCAGTTGATAATGATGAGGGCATGATGGCTCAGACTCTTATGGATATTAAGGACAAGTTAGTGGAGCTTTCAAAGAAACACTCACAGCTTGGAGCATATGACAGCCAGATTGCAGCTATCGACAGTTTTAAAGAATATCTGTCGACATATGAAGCATTTTACAACAGAAAAGAAGAAATAGAGAAGCAGCTATATGACCTGCTTCTTGTTGCTATGCGGGAAAGTGATAAGAAGGATAAGGAACTTAAGAGTCAGGATGACCTTATCACTAAGATGTATGATGAGCTTGCACACGAGAAGGAAGCTATAGCAGTTGCAGAGGTTATGTCTGAAAAGAATTCGATGGCAGGAGTTGAGAGCCTTGTTAATGAGACAAGAAAGGCACTTGAACTCAAGAACGCTGCAATTGAAGAGGCAAGAGGAAAGCTTTCTTTGATGGAGTCTGCGGGTGATTATAAAGATTATGCAGAATACGAGAAGTCCTATAAAGGACTTCAGATTGCGATAGATAACAGATTAAGAGAAGATACTGATATAACAGCAGAGTTAAAGATACTTGCTGCAGGTTACAGAAAATTCTATGAGACAGAGACCAGAAGACTTAAGGAAAAGCTTGATATAGCAGCTAACCGTGTTAAGGCTCTGGAAGTCAGATTATCAGAGGCTAAGGATAATCTTAGAAATGCTGACAAAGAGGCGGCAGGTCTTGGCAGTCTTTCGGATAATCTTGAGAATGAGATACAGGAATTACAGACACAGCTTGGAGTAGCTTTATCAGAGGCAGGAACTGTCGTATGTGAAAATGCGTCTGAAGAATATGATAAGTCATTCAGGGAGAAAGAACTGTTAAAGAATGAAGAGACAAGAATGTCCGAAAAATTCAATGATGTGCAGCAGCAGTTAATGTCACTTAATGAGACAATATCTGCCAATAAAGCACTTATTGATATATTTACAGAGCAGTCAGAAAAGCTTGAAAAGGCTGATGAGGCTGGAAATGCTGATAACGAGCGCATGGGCAAAATCCGTGAAATATACAGTGCAGATAATGACGAGGCAATGCTTTCGGTTATTCTTGAGACTTACCAGAAGATGCGCAGTGAATATACAGAAGAGTGTAAGGCAGCCCAGGAACTTGATAGCTTTATTGACAATGCAAGAAAGGGAACATATATCTGTAAGAGTCCTGAAAGAGACAGGCTTAAGGAATACCTTGAGAGCCAGTACGGTTCAGATGTTGTTGAGGGACATGAGTGGTTTGCAGCCCTGAATGCAGGACAGAAAAGAGATGTATTAAAGAGAACACCTTTCATTGAGTACGCATTTATAATAAAGAACGATTTCGAGAGAATCAAAGCAGATGAGATGCTTAAGGATTTTGGCAAGGGTGCGGCTGCTTATCCTGTTATAAGCGAGCAGGTGCTTATTGATACTAAGTTAGAGATTAACAAAGACCTGATTGTATTCGCATTAAAGGATATGTCGTTCCTGCGTGATGAGGCAAAGCTTGAGACACAGATTAAGCTTGCACAGGAGGAGCTTGAGTCGCATAAGGCGCAGGCAGGAAAGCTGGCCGACAGAATGGAGCTTGTGTGGAATGATTATACATTTGCACTTGTATATAATGCTGTGTCTGGAAAGGTGGATGCGTCCGAGGCAGAAGCAATCAGATTAAAGATTGCTGACAGCGAGGCTGCAATTATTGAGGCTGAGAAAAAGAGAAGTGTGTTAAATGAGGTTAAAGAGCAGCTTTCAAGGAACCTCGCACAGACAAGAGATGATATAGAAGAGAAGGAAACAGCATGCAGCCTGCTCTCGCGTATTATGGAGATGAATACTTCTATAGATAAAAAGTATGAGCGCTTAAAGGGACTGAAGGCTGATGTGGACAGTGCAAGAAACCGCATATATGAGTGCGAGGAGGCAGCAGCTTCTGCTAATTCTGAGTATGATACCGCGAGAGATTTCGAGGACAGTACAAGAAAGGCATATGATGAAATCATTAAGTCATGGGAGGAGCAGTACGCACCTTATTATGATGAAAATGTTTCAATAGAAATCGATGACGATACATACCGTCTTGATAAGGATGAAATAGAGAGCAGATTCACCGGATTAAAGACAGCACTTTCACAGAAGAACAGTGACTTTGCAGATAAGCAGGCGCTGATGAACCATCTGTTTGCATCTATGAACAAATGTCGTGATGCAATAGAGTACAGAGGTTATACATTTGACGATATTAAGGCAAAGTATGAAGCCGGTGAGATTATGGCAGCAGGTTCACAGCAGTTAAGGAATGCCAAGGATGCTCTTAATAATCTTGTGAAGAGCAGTGATTCTGTAAGGGAAGAGCTTGAGTCACAGGAAGCACTTCTTAATAGACTTGAGGGAAGTATCGCACATGGTATTAACCAGATTGAGAATAATTATGGAAGCTTTAATGAATTCCCATGCGATGACCCGGATGAATTCATTACACAGCACAAGGTACTTATTAAGAAGTTAGAGGATAACACCAAGGTTCAGGAAAAGACACGCAGACAGATGTCTGATTCATTAAAAGATATTCTTGTATGCAGAAAAGACCTTGAAAGAATCGTGTCTGATGCGGGCATGCATGTTCCAGAAGAATTCCGTCCTGAGGATGCACAAGGAATTACAGCTAATCTTACAGAATATGAGGCTGTTCATAAAGAATATGCTTCAATTACCAGATTAGAGTATAAGAAGGTTGATGAATTTAATAAGAATAAATCTAAACTTATTGACCTGCTTAACGGATTTAATGCAGTCGAGCTTGCAGATGAAGTAAGGATGTCGCTGAATGTTCCTGAAAATGTGGCTAAGACCAGAAGTATGATTGAATCGTTAAATGAGACGAACACATTTATACAGTTAGAAAAAGACCGCATTGCCAAGGGTATAGAGGATATGCAGATGATTAAGGATAACTTCGAAAATCGTTGTATCCAGACATGCAGTAATATTAAGACTGAGCTTGACCGTCTGCCACAGTTGTCTAATATCAATCTTGACGGAGAACAGATTGCAATAATCAGTTTGCAGATTCCTTATATAAAGGAAGAATTATATAAGGAAAAGATGTCTGAATATATTGATGAAACTGTTTTTATGGCGGAAAGTTTTAAAGAGCCTGCGGAAAGACTCAAGTATATAAGAAACAGACTGTCATGGAAGAGACTTTTCTCAGTTATTGTCACAGATATGAATTCAATCAGAATTAATCTGTATAAGAGAGAGAGAATCAAGGACCAGAGCCGTTATTTAAGATATGAGGAAGCGGTTGGCTCAACAGGACAGTCACAGGGTATATATATCCAGTTCCTTATTGCGATTATCAACTACATATCTAATATGAATTCTTCAGGTAATGAAGGTGTTGAGGGTAAGACAATATTCATAGATAACCCATTTGGTGCGGCAAAGGATATATACATATGGGAGCCAATATTCAAGTTGCTTGCAACTAATCATGTCCAGCTTATTGTTCCGGCAAGAGGTGCAACTCCTGCTATTACAGGAAGATTCGATGTTAATTACATACTTGGTCAGAAGCTTGTTGATTCAAGGCAGCAGACTGTGGTTGTTGATTATTACAGCAGCACGAAGGAATCAGAATTGGAATACACGAGAATGGATTACGAACAGGCTACATTTGATTTTTTGTAACATATTTGTAACAATTCTGTGAACTTGGTTTACAATGAACTTAGGCTGTGCTAAACTTTAATGAGTTGTAAAATGCGATAAATAAATTATTCACAACATTCATCAAGTAAGCATTGGAATGAGGAATATATAATCATGAATAAATACGAATTAGGAATTAAGATAGACCAGATTAAGAAGCTGGCAGCGAAAAAGGAATACACAGAAGCGGCAGCCATAGCTAAGGATATTAACTGGACTAAGGTTAAAGACTGGCAGGCACTTGCCACAGCCATTAATGTACAGGAAGCAGTAGGGGACTATGAAGAAGCAAGAGACATGGCAATTCTTGCTTATAACAGAAACCTTGGCGGAAGAAAGCTGGTTTATAAGCTTACTGAATTCTTTATTAAAGTTGGAGATTTTGATAATGCTAACGAGCTTTATGAAGAATACAGCAAATCTTCACAGCATGATGTGAGCAGATTTATCCTGTATTATGACCTTAGAAAGGCACAGAATGCATCAGATAATGAACTTGTAGGAATCTTAGAGGATTACAGGGAGCATGAGATTGATGAGAAGTATATGTATGAGCTTGCAAAGCTGTATTATAAGACTGGAAGAAAAGAAGAATGTATTAAGACATGTGATAATATCGTTCTGTGGTTTCAGGATGGTATATACGTTGAGAAAGCAGTACAGTTAAAGGAAAAGCTTGGTGTTGTTCTTACTAAGACACAGAAAGGTATCTTAGAAGATGTAAGAAAAAGAAAGGAAGATATAGAGGCAACTAAGGAAGAGCTTTTTGCAAAGCAGAAGGAACTTGCTAATCTTAAGAGAGATGAAGTTGAAGATGTTTTCCGTGAAGAAGATGAGAAAGAACAGAAATCAACTGGTAAACAGCCAGTGCCAGAGGTAAGTCTGAATGTTCCTGAGTTTGCTAAGGAACAGGAGGAAGGACCTCTTTCAATAGACCTTGTACAGAACGACCAGAATGATGATATCAAAGCATTTTTAATGAAAGCTCTGAATAAGGATGAAGATGCAGATAATACTAAGGACAGCTCTGTTGTTATGTCTAAGATAGAGACTCCTCAGGTGGAGAAGCCAGAGGTTTCTGAGACACTTAGCAAAGATGGAGAGAAGAATTTCTCAAGCGAGATTAATAAGGCAAATGTCTCACTTAAGGAGCTTATTGAGAATGCAAAGCAGAAGTTAGCTGATAACTATGAGCAGATCAATAAAGAAGACGAAGCTGAACAGAGAAAAGAAGCTGAGGAAAGAATCAATAAGGAAGCAGAGAATATAGATATTAATGTTCCTGTACCTGAATATAACAACTTATATGATACAAGAAATCTTCAGGAAGAGCTTGCTGCCAAGATGAGTGACTTGTTCGGTGATGAGGAAGAAGATGCTGATGTTAAGACATTTGTACCAGCTTCTAAGAATAAGGAGGAACAGCCTGCAGAGAAGATTAATAACCCAGCTCCTGTAGTTGAACAGGTTGTTAATGATGATACAGAAGCTCAGGAAGATGATGACCAGATTGAAGGCCAGATGGATATAACAGAGTGGATGCAGTCTGTAAGAGAAGAAAAGTATGGCAAGCAGGATACTAAGGAATTCTCAAAGTCAGAGCTTGAGCGTTATCTTGATGAGAAAGACGAGAAAAGTGCAGCTTATGAAAAGCTTGTAGAGCAGAAGAAAGCAGAAGCACTGGCTGACGGTAAGGAGATTAATAAGGAAGAAGCAAAGAGAGCAGCTCTTGCACAGATGGCAGTTGATTCAGCGAGAATGGATCTTGCAATAAGAACAGGTAAGGCTGCAGCGAGACTGGAGCAGGCAGCAACTGCTATAGAGAATGAAGATATTCCTTTAGTTACAGCACAGATACCAACTGTGTCAGAATCAATGATTTCAGATATCAATTCAATTATGAATGAAGATATTGATAATAAAGACAATAAAGAAGAAGGTGAGGAGGCTGTTGTACTAGATGAGGTAGCTGCAGGTGTTGAGCCGGAAGAAACAGTAATTCCATTCACCAGACAGGAAGAAGAACAGCCATTGACTATGGAAGAAGAGATTGAAGAAACTGAGCAGAGAGAGAAGAAGCTTACAGGAGAACTGGCAAAGATATTCAGAAAGTACAGAGATATGCCAGGTCTTGAGGAACAGTTAGCTGATCTTTTCGATACAATTGATGATGAAATGCAGATGAATTCATCAGCATCAGGAAATATTCTTATTTCAGGTAATTCAAGTTCTGATAAGACAGATCTTGCAAGAACTATAATAAGAGCTATTAATACTTTATATCCAGACCAGCCAAAGAAGATTGCTAAGACATCCGGAGAGAGTATTAACCAGAGAGGTATTGCCAAGGCAATGGGAAGACTTAAGGGAACAGCTCTTATCGTTGAAGGCGCAGGAACAATCCAGCCTAAGAGAATTAATGAACTGCTTAACTGTCTTGAACAGGATACAGGAAGAATGATTGTCATATTTGAAGATTCAGATACAGACATGAATGTTCTTATCAACTTTAATCCTGAGCTTACCAAGACATTCAATCACAGAATTGTTCTTAAGCAGTACACAGTTAATGAGCTTGTTGAGATGGCGAAGAGATTCGCAAGAAAGAGACAGTATGAGGTTGATGATGATGCATTACTGGAACTGTATCTTAAGATTGACAAACTTCATAATGTGAATGATAATATTAAACTTGATGATATCAAGGAAATAATCAATCAGGCAATTGTCAACTCTGAAAGAAGAGCATCAAGAAGATTCTTTGGCGGACTTAAGAAGAAGAGAAGCGAGAATGGTGATGTTATATTCTTGACAGAGGCAGATTTTAAAGACAGATAACTTATAATATTATGCACAGATGTGCTTACACAGGGAGGAAACTATGACTAACATCGATGAAATGTCAATTAATGCAATCAGGGTATTGTCAGCAGATGCAATCCAGAAGGCTAATTCAGGACATCCTGGACTTCCACTTGGAACTGCACCAACAGCTTATGAATTATGGACTAACCATATGAATTACAACCCGGCTGATCCAGAATGGGAGAACAGAGACAGATTCGTTCTTTCTGGAGGACATGGTTCAATGCTTCTTTATTCATTGTTCCATTTACTTGGAATTGGTAATCTTTCATTAGATGATGTAAAGAATTTCAGACAGATGGGTTCTAAGACACCTGGACATCCAGAGTATGGTCATACAGTTGGTGTTGAAGCAACAACAGGACCTCTTGGACAGGGTATGGCTATGGCAGTAGGTATGGCTATGGCAGAAGCACATCTTGCGTCAGTATTCAATAAAGACGGATACAATGTAGTTGACCATTACACATATGTACTTGGTGGAGACGGATGTATGATGGAAGGTATTTCATCAGAGTGTTTCTCACTTGCAGGAACATTAGGTCTTTCAAAGCTTATTGTATTCTATGATTCTAACAACATATCAATTGAGGGAAGCACAGATATTGCTTTTACAGAAAATGTAATGAAGAGATTTGAAGCATTTGGCTTCCAGACAATCGAGGTTGCTGATGGCAATGATATTGAAGCTATAGGTAAAGCTATTGAGGAGGCTAAGGCTGATAAGGAAAGACCTTCACTTATCAAGGTTAATACACTTATCGGATACGGCTGTCCTGCAAAGCAGGGTAAGGCAAGCGCACACGGTGAGCCTCTTGGTATTGATAATGTTGCAGCACTTAAGGAAAATCTTAACTGGCCATGCAAGGGTGATTTTGAAGTACCACAGGAAGTATATGACCATTATAAAGAGATAGCTGCAAGAATGGCTGAACCGGAAGAAGAATGGAATAAGCTTTTTGCTGAATACTGTGAGAAGTTCCCTGAGATGAAGGAACTCTGGGATAAGTACTACAATGGATGTGATATGTCCGATTTATTCAATTCTGAGGAATACCTTGCAAAGCCAGAGAAGGCAGAAGCAACAAGAAGTTCAAGTGGAACAATTCTTAACATGATTAAGAATGTAATGCCTAACCTTATCGGTGGTTCAGCAGATTTAGCACCATCTAATAAGACTAATATGAAGGATGCAGGTGATTTCTCTAAGCAGAACTATGCAGGAACTAACCTTCATTTTGGTGTAAGAGAGCAGGCTATGGCAGCAATTGGTAATGGACTTGCACTTCACGGTGGATTAAGACCATTCGTTGCAACATTCTTCGTATTCAGTGATTATACAAAGCCAATGGCGAGACTTACATCACTTATGAAGTTACCAGTTGTATATGTATTCACACATGACAGTATCGGAGTTGGTGAGGACGGACCTACACATGAGCCAATCGAGCAGCTTGCAGCATTCCGTTCAATGCCTAACTTCACAGTATTCAGACCATGTGACAGAACAGAGACAGCACTTGCATGGGAATATGCTATTGAGTCTAAGGATGAGCCAACAGCATTAGTTCTTACAAGACAGAATCTTCCACAGATGGCAGGTTCATCTAAGGAAGCACTTAAGGGTGCATACATTCTTGAGGATTCTGATAAAGAGACTCCAGATGGAATCATTATTGCAAGTGGTTCTGAAGTTAACTTAGCTGTATCTGCAAAGGCAGAGCTTAAGAATGCAGGAATAGATGTAAGAGTAGTTAGTATGCCATCTATGGACGTATTCGAGAAGCAGTCAGATGAATACAAGGAATCAGTACTTCCTAAGAACGTAAGAAAGAGAGTTGCAGTTGAGGCACTTTCAGACTTTGGCTGGTACAGATATGTAGGTCTTGACGGAAAGGTAATCTGCATGAAGGGCTTCGGAGCTTCAGGTCCGGCTAACCAGTTATTCGAGCATTTTGGATTCACAGTAGAGAATGTAGTTGATACTGTTAAGAGCCTTTTCTAAGATGATAGAATAATAAAGAATATTAATATAAAAAATCAGGGATTTCGGTTATTAAATATAACTGGAATCCCTGATTTCTTTATATTATAAAGAGTTGTTAATAAAATAATTTGACATATGTATACAATAGGTATAAAATCAATATGACTTTTTACAATTTAAAGGAGGGGAATTTTGTGAAAGCAATAAAAAGAATTTCAGTGCTTGTGTTGGCACTGGTGATGGTGTTTACATTGTGTATGTCATCACAGACTGCGTATGCAGCCAACAAAGTAACAATAACATTTAAGGACTCAATAGTGTATGAACAGGTGGTAAGTAATTTAAGTAATATGGATATTACTACCGATGATGACAAGATGCAGATTACTATGAATGAAGAAGATATTAAGTCTGTAAAGTCACTTAGAATAAAGGCACCATATGGTAAGTATGAGTTCATAAAAGACATATCAGGGCTTGAGAACTTTACAGGTCTTACAGAGCTGATTATCTGGGATTCATATTACAATGATGGACAAGTACCAGAAGGTACTTTTTCTGATCTGTCACCATTAAAAGGACTTACAGGACTTACAAAACTTGAAATATGTGGAACACATGCTTCAAGTGTAGATGATATTGCCGGACTCACTAATCTGACATCATTAAAAATAGAAAGTCCAAAGCATCTTGATTTATCAGCAATTGGTAATCTGACTAACCTGAAAACATTAAGTCTTGAAGCATGTGGTATAGACAATGAAGGATTTAACTACATAACTGATAAGCTTACAGGGTTGACATCATTAGAACTTGGTTATCTCAATTATGAGGGAAATGATATATCGGATATATCTTCAATTACTAAACTTACAAAGCTTCAGACATTATATTTAGATAATAATAATATTGCAGATATTACACCACTTTCAGAGTTGACAGATTTAGAATTTTTATCTATTCGTTGTAATCTGGTAACAGATATCTCTGCACTTGGAAATCTTACTAATCTTGAAACTTTATATCTTGGAAGAGATACTCTAGGGGGAGTTCCAATTAACGGAAATATCTCTGCACTTGGAAATCTTACCAAGCTTAGGAACTTATATGCAGCAGGTTGTGGCATAACAGACATAAAAGCATTAGAACCAATAGTTTCTAATCTTCAGGCACTTGATTTAACAGAAAACAGTATTACAGATTTTTCGTTACTTCAGGAAAAATATACTAATAACCAGACGTGGTTAAAAATTAATAATCAGGTATATAATCTTAAAGCCAATTCAGAGGATACAGTTGAGCTGCCTCAGATTGTATTAGATGCAATATATGATAATACATCATTTGTATATACAGAACAGCTTGAAAAGAATTTGAATTTCTCAACTGTAGTGAGATTAGATGGTTGTAAATTTTCAGAAGATGGTAAAAGTGTTATTATTGATAAGAATGTAGCAACAGCTAAAGCAGATATAGGATATCATTGTCATGGTTACAAATATTCGGCAAAAATTGTATATGATGTAACAGATGTTAGTGCGCCTGAAGTGGAAACATACTATTCTACAAAAAAATTAACAAATAAAGATGTTACGGTTACACTTGTTGCTGATGAAGATATTCAGGCTGTTGCTGGATATGATAAAGTAACTGACAGGGAATATCGTAAGGTATATACAGCCAATGCTAATGAAAGCGTAGATGTCTATGATATAGCAGGAAACAAGACAGTAGTAACAGTAGATATTTCTAATATTGACAGGACAGCACCAGAGGTTACAGCTACATACAGTACTAAAGAGCTGACTAATGGAAATGTAGAGGTAACACTTACAACCGATGAAGATGTACGGTCAATAGAAGGCTTCACAAAGGTAGATGACAGAACTTATAAGAAGACATATACATCAAATGCAAAAGAAGATGTAACAGTCTATGATATGGCAGGAAATAAGACAGTAGTAACAGTAGAGGTTACTAATATCGATAAGATTGCACCAGAAGTTACAGTTGCATACAGCACGAAAGGGCTGACTAATGGAAATGTAGAGGTAACACTCACAGCCGATGAAAATGTACAGTCAGTAGAAGGCTTCACAAAGGTAGATGACAGAACTTATAAGAAGACATATACATCAAATGCAAAAGAAGATGTAACAGTCTATGATATAGCAGGAAATAAGACAGTAGTAACAGTAGAAGTAACTAATATTGATAAGACAGCACCGGAGGTTAAAGTTACATACAGCACAAAAGAAATAACATATGATGCCGTAGAAGTAACACTTACAGCCAATGAAAATGTACAGGCAATAGAAGGCTTCACAAAGGTAGATGACAGAACATACAAGAAAACATTTGCAAAGAATACAGACATTAATGTTGATGTATTCGATATAGCTGGCAATAAGACAGTAGTTAATATCTCTATAACAAATATTACTGAAAAACCAACAGTACCAGAAGAACCAGAAACTCCTGTAACACCACCAACAGAACCGGTAACACCAGAGAGTCCTTCAGCAGTAGAAGAACCAGCAGTTGCTCCTAAGACTGGTGACAACAGCATGGCAGCAATGTATGCAATAATCGCAGGAATCAGTGGCGCAGTTGTTTTACTTTCTGCAAAAAAGAAGAAGTATAACAGATAATATGAACCAATAATTATAATAGCTTGGATAAGAAACCAAAAAGTTGATTATCCAAGCTATTTTTTTATATTGTCAAGTGCAGAATATGCCATATATTACCGAATGCGCCAAAAGTGAAAGTCAAGTGCAGAATATGCCATATATTACCGAATGTGCCAAAAATAAAAGTCAAGTGCAGAATGCGCCAAAAGGTGAATTGATATTGTTGGGGAAAACGATTATAATTATATATAATAATTGTGAAATTGTGGAGTACAGTTACAAAAGGGGGATTTTATGAGAAAGATTACAGCAGGGTTAATTGTTATAATGTCAGTTTTGCTTGTGTCGTGTAAGGGGAAAACGGGTAATACGATAACCGTAGGAAGCGATAAGCTTGATAATACGCAGTCATACTTTTCTGAAAGCATGCATACGGTGGCAAGATGTGATACAGGATATTATTATCTTGATAAATGTAGCGCATCAGATGATAATCTTATGTTTTATGATGATAAGTCGGAAGAAAGTATTGTGTTATGTAATAAACCACAATGTGGGCATGATGGAGAAGAGTGCATGGCATATATTTCAGGAAGTGAGTTTAAAAGTGAGTTGTATTACTATAATTCGTACATATATATGATAAGTTCCAAGGGAAATCTTGTACGGATAAGTGCTGACGGAACACAGAGAACAGACCTTGGAAGCATATGCGTCCTGAGTGGACAGGATAGTGTGTCAATGTGCTTCAATGATGGATATGCATATGTATCTCAAGAGATAACGGGAGATATAGAAGGTAATGTAACAGTAAGGCTGTACAGATTTAATCTTGATACGGGTTCGAGCGATAAAATATACGAAGAAACGGGATATGGTATAGGAATTAATTCGCTTAAAACATATGGCAGTGACACATTTTTTTTAAAGACATCTGTTTCAAAAGATGATAAGGGATTGTATTCGTTGGAAGGAAAAGGAATATTCAGAATTACAGGGGAAGATACTGAATGTCTGCTTGACAAGAATGTGTATAGTTACTGTATAGATGCAGACAATAACAAGCTGTATTACAGTGGGCTTGGAGATGGAATAATATATGAATATGATCTTGGCAGCGGCAAGTCAGAAAGCATATATAAAAGTGATAATGATACAGGATATTTTTATATAACATTTGACGGAAATTATATCTGGATGGATGATGAAGGATATAAGAATATGGCAATGTATTTTAACAAACAGAGCAGTTCACTTGATTATACATTATATCAGTTAGACAGAGATGGAAAGCTTGCAGCAAAGAGGATAATTCCAGACGAGGAAAAGATATTTTCAATTATGCATGGGGATAGCAGTAGAATGTTTATGTTTTCATTTGTGAACAACAAAATTGTATATATTGATAAGAGCAACATTGAAAAAGGGGATATTAAGGAGCTTAGGTAGATGAAGGAACTGGGGAGACTGCTTAATAGAAAAACAATATTGCTAATTCTGGCTGCGGCATGTATATGTGTCGTGGCTGTTTTTGCAGGGGACTTTTCAGACTGTGGAATAGATAATTATAAGATTAAAGTAAGAGAGTACAACTGGCTGATTAATGGGCATACAGATGAACAGATACAGCAGCATGCTGACGAACTGGCACAGGATGATAGAAGAATATTTAAGAGACTTGCAAAGGAATACAAGGAAAAGTCTGATTATATTGATGGATATACAGAAAGTGTCAAAGCAGTTATTACAAATGCCTCGAATATGAAAAAATTCAGTGTGTTCGGTACATCAGAATCAATAGCCAATATCAATAAAACGGAAAATGATTATAAAAGGATTGAAAATGTACAGGTTAGGGAATTAAACAGCAGGGCAGTTGAGCAGTTTCTGAAGAATGATATTTCTATCTATATCGTTCTTGCATTGATGATATATATTATTTATAACATTTACGAATATAGGGATAATGGAATGTGGCAGATTATCTATACTGCTGTCAATGGAAGAATGAGACTTGCAGTTAAGGACACTGCTGCAGTCGGATTGAGTGCTTTATTTGTATCACTGATTATGCAGTTATGCGGTCTTGTCTCTATGCTTGTGGTGTATGGCGGCTGGGATTTTCTTACCGCACCTGTACAGTGTCTGACAGGGTATAATAATTTCACTTATCCGATAAGCGTAATGACATATCTTTTTATAAGATATATGATTATATCTTTGATAGTTATTGCAATAGTGCTTGTTATATCACTGGTATTTTCGTTATGCAGGAAAAGAATCAGTTCAATTGTGCTGGTTGGTATAATTGCCGGAGCGGAAGCATTTGCATACCAGAATATATCAATGCAGGGCAGGTTAAGAATTTTCAAGAAGATTAATATAATAAATGTGATGAATGTAAGCAATATACTTAGGAAGTATGATAATATCATGATAGCAGGTGTTCCTGTGAGCATGGTAAATGTGCTGTGCATGGTGTGTATTATTATAGCTGTGATATCAGCAATATTTCTTGTATTACTTGGTAAGATTATCCGTCCGGGAAGAAGTGCTGGCTTTATAGGAAAAATGATTGAAAAAATCGGACATGGGGTTCAAAGGATTTTGTCCAGACTTCCGCATTTCTGGAAAGAAATGTACAAATTTTTAATAACAGCAAGAGGCTGGATTGTAATATGTGTTGTTGTGTTTATAACAATATTTATATGTAATAACCAGAAAATAGCATATTCTGAAGATGAAAAGAAGCGTGATGAATATTATCAGCAGTATGGTGGCAGGGATTACAGTGGATTTACCAGTCTTATAGAGCAGAGACAAAATGATGTTTATGAGGCACAGGCAAAGCTGGATGCTGCAAGAGAACAGTATGAGAGGGGAGAACTTAGTGAGGATGATGTAAGCAGATATGTGTACAACCTCATGGATGCTACGAGACTGCTTGATAACATGAGTGAATATATGCAGCAGATTGAATATGTTTCACAGATAAAAGAGCAGTACGGAATAGATGCGTATGTTATGTCACAACGGGGATACGACCAGATATTTGGCAGTAAAGGAGCAACGAGAAAACTGCTTATATATATTATACTCGGATTTGGAGTTGTTCTTATTGCAGAGACTGAAAGCTCAGTGGAATATAAGAACGGAATGAATATGCTTATTGGCTCGTCTAAGAGAGGAAGAAGATGGGAACATACAGTTAAGGCTGCTGCTGTCTGCATATTGGTGGGGGTAAGTGCATTTTTACTGTATATAATCGAAATGATAATAATGTATAAGGCTTATGGTATGCCATATATTAATGCACCGCTTATAAGCCTTACTTATATGAATACAGCAAAGGTATTCAGGAATATAACGATAAGCCAGTATATGCTTATTCTCATGGCAGAGGAGATACTATTCGCAGTAGCAGTCGGACTTGAAACAGTATTCGCTTCAAGGCACATTTTTAAAAAGAATTCAGGGAAAGGAATACCTCTGATTATAGTTATAAATACTGCTGTTTTATGTATTATTATGTGAGGGGGATGTATGAGAATTAAACAGTTTGTAATAATGATGATGATGATATGTGGCTGTGTATCAGTTGGATGTAAGAATAAAGAAGTACAGGAGAGTGACAAGACAGCAAGTGAAAGCAGCCGTTTAGCCAGACAGGAGGTGGAGTATCCCGAAAAAGAAGATACATATGGAGACTGGGCACAAGTGGGTGAATTCAAAATAAACAGCAGGTCTGTAGAACAGGATGTACATGACACAGATACATCATATCTTTATATAATGGGATTTTCGTGGCCAGTGCTGTATGATAAAGAGTCTGTAAAGTTTATAGAATACACTGCGTATAATGCACGTGTGCAGTTTGAAAAGAGAGAGGTGCAGCTTAAGGAATTCCTTGATAAAAAGGTTATTAAGACGCAAAGTAAAAAGATATCGGGAGCAGAGCAGGAAGAACTGGATTTAATATTGTATATGGAATTTCCAACAAGTACATACTCATGGTATATGAATAAACAATCACCAGATACGGTACGCAGGGAAAGAAATGACATGCTTAACGCCATACTTATAGAGGCAAAAGTTATATATGATGATGGAACAGAGGAGACTTGTTATTATAAGATTCAGACTGGAACAGCAGACAATTATGTGTTGTTTGAGAGAAACTTGTAGTTGAAAATAAAAACTTTTTTGAAATCTGTACGGAATTTTCCGACAAGCTGGCATATATAGATGATGTGAATGAGCAGTACGGCATAGATGTATGGATTACATCGGAGAATATAAGTGTTGAATATTTTACAGGGATGGAGCTGCTTAATGGTTCAAGAAATGGTCGGCAAATACTGTTAAGAGTCTTTTCTAAGATGATAGAACAATAAAGAATATTAATATAAAAAATCAGGGATTTCGGTTATTAAATGTAACTGGAATCCCTGATTTTTTATATTGTCAAGTGCAGAATGTGCCATATATTACCGAATGTGCCAAAACTACCCGATACTAATGTGGCGTACATTACCGAATATGCCATATATTGCAGAATATGCCAAAACTATTGCATGATGCCAGGGTGCTGTATTAATATAATACATTTAAAATAATGGTCTTTCTCATCGTACGCATATTTCATAATTCCATCGTAACTGTCAACAATTCTTTTAATGCTTCGTGTTCCAAGACCATGATTAATAGTGTCTGGTTTGGTTGTACGTAAAGTTCCATCGGGGGCAATCGGATTATTACTGCATGAGTTAGTAATGGTAATAAGATCCGCATTGCCATTCTGTATAAGTGAGACATTACAGTCAATAAATGCATGCGGAGTACCACTTGCAGCGGCAACAGCATTGTCGAGCAGATTACCGAACAATGAAGCATAATCATTAGCAGAAAAATATTCTAAGGTTCTGTATCTTATGTCGGCAGCAAAACTGATTCTCTCACTTTCGCAAATCTCTGCATAACGTGACAGAATTGCATTAAATATAGGATTCCGGCAATATGTTCTTGATCTTTTAAGTGCATCACTATCAGAAAGCTCAGATATATAATCAGATATTTCTTTCGTATGACTTCCATCATTAAGGACTGCGATTGTATTAAGGTGTTCTTTGATATCATGAATCAATATCCGCTGTTTATTATAATTGTCTTTGAGAGAATTATAATACTGTACATTATCCAATTCGCGTTGTAATTCAAGTAAAAGGCGGGCATTTTCATTGTTTTTCCTGACAATAATCTGCTGCATATAAAATGTGAACATGTTAATTGCCAGTAAAAGCAGTATGGACACAGAACTATATGCATTAACCTTTGAAGTAAGCGGTATGCTTATACATATAAAGCACAGACATAACATAATAATTATAGATGTTGCAGGAATGATAGAAAGAAAAAGGGTGCTTCTATCAGAGTAAGGATATGAACCTTTCCTTTTTTTCAGGATTGTGGATACAGCCTGTGATATGAATAGATAAATTGTTTTACTTATGAAAACATAAAGTGCAGTATTATTAATAGTGCCTGACTCACGGAAAAATAATATATAAAGATTAGGAACAAAGCCTACAACTAATAATTCGGATAACCCCATTACAACTGTCAGCATAAGGCTGTGAAAAATAGCAGAAAAAAAGGAAATATCAGATATTATAATGGTAACTATATATGTAATAAGAATAAAAGAAATAATATTCAAAATAGGAAAATGTAACATATATACAGGTGCTGATAACAAATGCATAATGATTGCTATTAATATTGAGAGTGGTGTGTTCAATCTCTGCTTGAAGAGTTTATTACAATAAAGCCATAAAATAAATGCTTCAATCACAGAAGCAACCGTATAATATGTAAGTGAATTATCCATAAATCTCCTTTATCTAGATATGTGAGTTAACATATGCAGCATAGTGTTCTTTAAAATCTGAATACTTTCTTGCAGCAACATCTGCAGACAAATTGTTATTAAGATATATATTATGCGAATTGTGAGAAACCACATAATTCAAGTTAATAACAAAACTTCTATGGCACTGATAAAAATAATTGTGCTCCAGCGTTTCTTTTATCTCTGAAAATGACTGATAAGTTCTAAAATTACCATTAGTTGTATATATAATAGTTTGCTTCAAAGAGGCCTCAACCATTATAATATCATGCTGATTGATAAGCTTATAGTCAGAACCGCATTTTACATATAGTGTTGAGTTCTGGTTATTGTATGCGGCGACAGCATCCTGCATATTGCGAAAGAGACGGTCTTTATCAATTGGTTTCGATATATATCTGAAAACATTAAAACGCATGGCATCATCCAGATAATCCATGAAAGAGGTTATTACTATAATAATAGCATCAGGATACTTGTTGTGTAATATGTTCCCCACATCTATACCAGACAATTCCGGCATTTGAATATCAAGAAAGACAATATCTGGTCTTACATTAGATGATAAAAGAGATTTCCCATCGGTAAATGTATGAAAAACAGGCATTGTCATATTATTGGTTCTGAAAAATTCAGATATAAGCGAATTAATTTCATTACATATAAGAGTATTGTCGTCACATATAAAAATATCCATAAGGTCTCCGAAACATTTAAAAATATAAATATATTATACAATACAGAAATAAAATAGCAACGAAAAATATCAGTGTAATACAGTTAAAGATGCTTTTCGTTCCATAAAAATGTCATTTGGTTACATGGTTATTGATTTAATAAAAATATATGGTATAAGAGAAATATAAAGTTTTGGTTGTGTACGGATGAGAAAGGAGGGGATGTCTGTGAGAAAGAGAGAATCAGCTAAAAAAGTTGTTAAGGTACTTGATAAAGTGTTGAAGCTTGAAGCTAATTCAACATCTTGCTTATTAGTATATGAGCCAAAGACTCCAACAGGATTAGACAGATACAAGAAATTAAAGTGATGGAAGGGGTAAGAAATTCAATAATCAACTGGCTAATAAGGAATAGTGCTATATCAGAGGAAAATCGTGAACTTTATGAATATGCTGTATATAGTGCGGAATTATTAATATTGCCAGTTATTATGGCGATTGTGATTGGGTGGCTGGCAGGAAGTATTATTAATGGAGTATTGTTAATAATTCCGTTTATGCTTTTGAAAAAATATAGTGGTGGGTATCATGCTAAGAAATTATCAATATGTATGATAATATCAACCATATTACTGACTATTATGATAAGGCTATCAATCTGTGATATAAAACCAGTATATATGTATATAGCGACATGTATAGCAATTATAGAATTGTGTCTTGTGTCCCCAATACAATCAGACAATAAGGTCTTGAATGAAAAAGAGATAAGACATTATAAGAAAATAGCAGTTATACAGTTGACAGTATATTCAATAGTTATAATATGTACCAGCATATTAAGCTATTTTACAGTAGCAAAATGTATGTGTCTTGGAATTATATTAGCATCATTAATGCAATTGCCATGTATTGTAACAAAGAGAACGAGTATCAGATGATATACGGTAAATGAAAACTACAACTTAAACTTTATAAATGTATAACATCTGATGTGGGTAACAAAAGATATTGGTATTAGATGTATCAATAGGTTAAGATTAATGTAGACTATGAACAAAGGTAGAATAATTAAGACTGTGGTAGCAACTAGTGCATTAGTTGTATTGACATCAATGACTGCATTTGCAAAATATGGTGAGTATAGTATGGGAAATGGATTGATTTACTTATATGGAGATTCTTCGGGGTCTTTAAAAAGAGCTTATGCTGGAACAGTTCCTGGTGAATGGGAATCATCATATACTAGTTTAACAACAACATACGATGACGGAGAAGAAGATGTAAGTTCAGATGGACCTGATATCGGAACAACACAGATAAGACATACTAATTGGGAATATGCTGATGGATATTCAAGTACTCATAAAATGATAAGAAATAGTTTAGGATATGCGAGTGACACATTGAGTTATTAGAGGTAATTAGGCGGGCATAATGTTGATTATATAATTAATGTTATGCCCAAGTATGAGAGGAGGTAAATATGAGGCGGGTATTATTAACAGCAGCATTATTGGGAGTTATGTTTACAGTGAGTGCATGTTCAGGAAACAAAAATGCTGCGTCAGATGAAAGTTCTGAACTGCTTGCTAATCCAGAGGTTACACAGGCATCAACTAAAGAAAGTGAAAGTGATAATGGTGATTCAGGAACAGATGAGACAGGAAAATATGAAAAAATTCAGTATGGAATATATGAAATATATTTTCCAATAATAAAAGAAAGTGACAAGATACGAGGCGTGCAGTATCTGTATGATGCGTGTTTTGAAAGCGACTCGAAAAATTTGAGAATGTATCAGTCAATAAACCGTCCAGATGGTACTTCTTCAGTAGAAGGTAATATGCAATTAAGTTGTTGTGCTGCAGCGTTTCCAGAATTTGCAGTTGACTCAGAAGAAAAGGAAATTACAAGAGATGGAATGGCTGAATCAAAGAATGAATTAATTAAGACAAGAGTGGCAGAGACATATAGAAGAATTTATGAAACTCCTATATATTATAGAGAATTTGATAGCGATGAAAAGATGAAGAATATACTAGAACATGTAGATGTACAGGCAGTGTCATTTGCTTTATATGAAAGCTTTTATGAAACTATACCTAATCTTACAGTAAATGTGTATGGAATGAGTTATTTAACGTGGAATAAATATCTATCAGAAGATGATGTGTTTTCTAATAATGAACTTTTAGCTATGAAGTCAGCACTGGCTGAAAATAATTATTCAGACTGTGATAAACTTGCCAGCAAGGAAATTGATAAGAGCGGCGTATATTATATGGATTATAGTGAGTATAACAAGGATAACAGATATAAGCAGTTATTCATAGTGGCAGAATTTG
>OLGY01000459.1_pt1 | contig 28213 bp, 26 predicted proteins | sample 1605951 | NCBI WGS metagenome assembly OLGY01 (sample SAMN03283280) | human gut metagenome | biome: human-associated habitat; material: feces | host: Homo sapiens | place: Peru | collected 2012
GGCTTTCTATCTGCTTCCTTAGCTGATAGGCTTTAATGTCTTTGTCTTCAAAGTATCGCCAACCAGTTTTGTTGTTCCATGGGATTCTCCATCGCTTTCTGGAACCTTGCTTTGTGACGGCTTTGACGGCTTCATAGGTGTTGCCAGTAGCAATCTCCCTGACGGTAAGACCATCCTCGTTATGAGGTATCAGTTCCCATCTGCATCCACCTTGCATTTTGCCAGTCTTGAGCTGCATGGCATTGTGGTTCTTCGCAAACTCTCTATTGTCGGGACTTTGGTAGGCACCATCTGCATAAAGGTCTTCAATGGCAGAATTCGTGACGCGTTCGCTGTTTTCCACCGCCTCTTGAAGAAAATGGCAGTCTGCAAATACAGCTGTTTCCACCTGAACGGAAGTGATGATACTAGGCTTGCCTTCCTCTACCGTCTCTGTGATGTTGGTCACATAGCCTTGCACCTTCTGGTCGTTCTTGGCACGATAGGTTGCATCAGGATCGTTAGGATTCTGAAGACTGTCTGCCTTAACCTCCTTCTTGTCTCGAAGTACAGCCTTTCCGTCCATTACGACATACTGTTCATCAAACAGACGCTGAAGAAGATCATATGCAGGAGAAGTGGCTGGAAAAGCTGCCAGCATCTCCATGATGAAATTACCAATTCTGGCAAGATTGCTCTGAAGCGTATCAGAGTCAGAGCGATAAATAGTCTTGGAGGAATCCTCTTTTAAGTATTCCTTTGCCCGTTTTTCCTGCTCTGGGGAGAGATGGGTAAGCGTGCATGTCTTGAGGAACTTGACCAGAGTTGTATGTATCAGTTCATAACGAGACTGGCGAGCGATATTGCTGCCGATAAGCTTACTGTCCATACGGACGCACTTGCCTGATATCTTGAGAAGACGTATCTGATTGCCGGCAAGCTGCTCGAAGCAGAGCTGCATCAGACTAATGCCAGTTCTTTCCTGATATTCGCAGATGCGGCGGCGAAACAGATAATAGGTATCTATTGATGGGGTTACATCTGTCAGAAGTTCCATGCCGAGAGCCTTCCTGGTAAGAAGGTCAAACTCGCACTTCTCAAACAGATCCTCATCACTGCAGCCGAATCCCTCCTTCAAGACTGACATTGCCACGAGTATGCGGATGGAGGCATTTGGGCGGCCGCTCTTCTTGCCTCCTGGGAACAAAGGCTTGAAAATCTCCTCGTCGATCTTGGTTGTCACGAGGCTGTAGAACTGGTTATGCCATGCGTTGGGGTCAGAATACTTCTTTGAAGCACGACTTCCTAACTGCATTGAGGGAGCCGTGAATATATCTAACTGAGGATTCGGATCTGTCTTTTTAAACATTGTCATTCTTTTATTTGATGGTGTAAAGATACGAAAAATATTCCAGATAACGACATAAATCAGAGATTATTTTCGTGAAATATAAACATTTTAAACAGGCCTTACTTTTTAAAGTGGGCTCTTATTTTCTCTTTCTATCTTTAAGATTGTAAGTGCAAAAATACACTTATTATTTTTATTTAAGGTATTTTCGTTTTGGTTTTGTTCTAAAAGTTACGTAATCGTTTTCGTAGTTTTAGTTCATTTTGGTTCATGTTTTTCAGAGATTCTCAAAATGATTTATTATTTTTGCCACCGAAAAGAACTAGCAAATGAATGAAACTGCAATACAGTTATTCATCAACTAAATTTAATTTATAAACTTAAAAATAAACGATTATGAAGAAATTCTTTACTCTTATCGCAGCCGTAGCTTTGGCTGCTAGTGTTAATGCTCAGACAACTTTGATTGATTATCCAACTTCTCAGTCAGGTATAACCCTTCACGATGCTGACGGACAGATTTCGTTTGCAACAGTGAAAATTCATAATAATAAAGATGCGGTATCTTGCATAAAGATAGGAAAAAGCTTTAGTGCAAATAACGTTGTTGTAGATAACTTTGTTGAGTTAACAACAGAAGGTGGATTCAAAAAGGGTGATGTAATTACTATTGCTGGTGTTTTTAATAATGCAGATGACTCCAAAAAAGCTGCTGTAGCTTTCTTCACTGGTGAAGTTGGTGAAAAAGGAAAAACTTATTATACGACAAAACAATTTGTCAATAGTAGAAATACAGCGGATGATCCTGCAGAGGAGCAAATTACGTTGACGGAAGATATGCCTAGCGTGAAGTTTGGAAGAAATGGTAATACTGGCACTTGTGTTGTAAAGGTTACAGTTGTACGTGGTGGTACATCTACCGGCATTTCTAACATCAGTGCTGCAGCAGCCAAGAAGAATGGTAAGACCTACAACATGGCTGGTCAGCAGGTTTCTTCTTCTGCAAAGGGCTTGATTATCAAGAACGGTAAGAAGTATGTAAAGTAACAGGTTGTGTAAACAGATAAAACAAAAGGGCATTCCCAAATGGAGGGGATGCCCTTTTTGTTTATAAGAGGTTTTGTTTTATTCCTTTATTACCTTATCCACTACAGTCTTTCCGTTCTTAAACAACATTTTGCGGATGTTGATTCCTTTTTGAGGAGCAGAAAGGAGGGTGCCGTTGAGGCTGTAATACGTTACTTTGACCAACTCACTTAGATTGGAACCGGTGATTTGTGAGATGCCTGTAGGATTCTTCCATGCAGGATAGTATTCATCTACTTTGTTCTCGGCATCAGCATTGCCCTGCTTCATGATGTCCTCAACCAGCGAATTGGCGTAAACCTCAAGGTTGGTGTAGTAACCCTTGCTGTCAAGCGAGTAGGTGAGGGCATCTGTGGCGTCGTTTGGATCCAGACCATTGGCTGTCTCCCATGAATCTGGGATTCCGTCCTTATCGGTGTCGAAGTCGGCTGGGCGAGAAGCGGTGCCGAAGTTAGCCTCAGTGTAGCCGTTTACATCTGATACCTTGTCGATGATGCCAGGTGATTGGGTAATGCTTCCCTTATACTTGGCTGTTCCAGTCTTAGCCTCTTCCATGTAGCGCGCATCAATCTCATCGCGGTAGAGTGAGGCTCCGCTGTATGCCAGTACCTTGCTGAATGATTCGGCAGCAGAATGGGTGGTAACCTCTCCTGTAGGAGCAGGAGCATCCATCTTAATCTTGACACAAGACTTGCCGCTGATGGTTACGTGGGCAACATTGTCACCATAAAAGTTTTTGGCATCCGGACTGTAGTATTCTCCGTTCTGGCTTGGGATACCTTTGTCGTAGCTGATACCTTTCCAATCCTTGTTCTTTGTAACAGTTCCCTTGGTGGTTTCCGTGGTGTTGCCATTGATAAAGTATCTGCTGGTCATTCCGTAGAACTCTGGATGGCTCTTGTCTGAATTACTGCTGGTGGATACGGTTACCAGGGTAATTCGGTCTTGGCTTCCTCTTTCCTTGCCAGTGCTTACATCTACCTTGATGCCGTTCTGGGTTGTACTTTTCAAACTTTGACTAGGACCTGCCTTATAGTAATTGTTCACGATGTTGATCTGTCCACCGCCCGGACCTCCGTAGCAGGTACCCTGCGCATTATACATTACGCAGTTGCGGAAGTCTACGTTTTCAGCCTGCACGGTATTCTTCCACTTATAGGTATCGTAATCCTTGTTGCTGGTGTAGCCTGTCCATCCGTATCTTGCACCATTAAAACGCGGACCGCGGTTCATGAGATGACCTATGAAGTTGTGGTGGAAGCTGGCAAGCTTACCGCCCCAGATGCCTCCGTAACCATGTGCTCCCTTAGAGTGACCCGGATTGGTGAGACTTTCGGCAACGGTACACCACTGCATGGTGAAATTGTTGTTGTCGTAGAACGAAGCCACCTCGTCGATGCTCCAGCTGAAGGAACAGTGGTCGAAGATGATGCCAGTCTTGTTGCGCTGCCAGGTAGCATCCGCACCATCATTGATGTTCTTCTCCTCTCCGCGGCGTATGCGGAGGAAACGGATGATGTTGTTGCTGCCCGGTTGAACGGTGTAATATCTGAGGGTGATGCCAGGAGATGGAGCCGTCTGTCCGAGGATGGTGATGTTGTCAGCAAACTTGAGATCAGACTTCAGGGCGATGACGCCAGCCACATCGAAGACGATGATTCTCTTACCCGACTTGACAGCCTCTCTGAAAGAACCCGTTCCGCTGTCGTTGAGGTTGGTTACATGTACTGCTTTTCCGCCTCTTCCTCCCGTTACGTATCTTCCGTGACCTTCTGCGCCCGGAAAGGCTGGAGCTTGTGCCAAAGCAGCAGCACTCATGAGTGCTGCTGCCATACTTGTTAATATCTTCTTGTTATTCATTTTAAAAATGATGTATTCAAATCTTAGCAGTTTACTTATTCAGTCCCTGCATTTCCATTTCCAGACTAGCCCAGATGAAAGGACCTACGCCCTTGGCATCATTGTCGCGGATAGGCTCGCTCATGTAATAGTTGAAGCTGCCGTCGCGCTTGTAGTTTGGCTTCTTTACGTATGGACCAGGGCCAGGGCCGAGTCCGCTGACAGCACAGCAGCGGGTAAGGCTGATGGTCTTGTCTGGGTTTACCTTGATGAAGTTGTTCAGGATACCTTCATAAGCCTTGATACCTGCTTCCTGATATTCCTTGCCGAGGTAGCCCTTGCGGTAACCCTTGAGGAGAACATAGGCAAACATGCTTGAAGCAGTGCTCTCGAGGTAGTTGCGAGGATCCTTTACATCCATCACGTCGTACCATACGCCCGTCTTCTTATCCTGGTATTTCACCACGCTCTTCATTGCCTTATTTAATAAGGTGATGATTTCGCCGCGGCGCGCATAATCTTCTGGCATGGCGTCGAGGCATTCGGTCATTGCCATGACGTACCATCCGAGGGCTCTTGCCCAGGTATGCTGGCTTTTTCCGTCTTCCTTGTTTGCCCAGAACTGGCTGTGGGTTTCGTCCCAAGCATGCTTCCAGAGCTGCGTCTTCTCGTCGTAGGTACGCAGGTCGGTCTTCACAATCTGGTCTACCGCATCGTCGAGAATCTTCTTCGCCTTCTTAGGCTTGAGGTTCTGAACGGCGTAGTTGCAGTAGAAAGGCAGACCCATAAAGATGCCGTCGAGCCATACCTGGTTGGCGTAAATAGCCTTGTGCCAGTAAACGCCTTCCTTGGTGCGAGGCTGGTTCTGCAACTGCTTGAAGAGCGTCTTCAGTGCCAGTTCGCTGCTCTTGCTAGGGAAGAGGTTGTGCATGCGGAGGATGAACTTCGCGGTGCGCACATTGTCGAGGTTGAAATCCTCATATTTGTAGCCTGTGATGTTTCCCTTTTCGTCAATCATCTTGGCTGGATATTCTTTCAGGTAGTTGATGATTGCCTCGTTGTTGGCTTCGGCATCAGCTCCCTTGAAGGTGCTCTTTCCGCCTTTGTAATGGAGGTAGGTGTCGAGCATACCTTCCATTTCAATGCCCATTACGTAGCTCCACTTTGGCTTCTTGCTGAAGTCGAGCAGGTAAGACTGAGGCACGCGCTGCATCTCGCTGTGAGTGAGCCACTCTGAGTAGGTCTGGTAAGGACGGTCTTCCTTGTTGAGAACCAGTGAACCGTTGATGATGAGGTTGTCGAACTTCACGTTTCTTGTCTTGCCGGTAACCTTGGTAGGCTGCTTGATGACACCGTCGAACTTACAGTTCTTTACATGGATGTCGTATACGTTTTCTACCTTGTTTCCACCGATGATGAGCACACCGTAGTTGCTCTTCTGGCAGGTAACATCTTCCATGCTCACGTTGCGCACGGTAGGTTCAAATCCGCGGTAGCAAGCCTCTCTTGGCTCATAGTCGAGGTTGATTTTGAGCACGGCTTCCTTACACTGTCCTACGGTAACCTTGCGCATGTGGATGTTCTGGATGAGTCCGCCGCGGCAGTTGTTGGTCTTGATGCGGAGGATGCGCTCCAGATGAGGAGAGTCCATCTCGCAGTTCTCGGCGTATACATTCTCGCATCCGCCTGAAATCTCAGAACCGATGACTACGCCACCGTGTCCGTCTTCCATGCGGCAGTTACGGATGATGATGTTCTTGGATGGCTTGTTCCAGAGACGTCCGTCGTTGTTTCGTCCGCTCTTGATGGCGATGCAGTCGTCGCCGGTGTGGAAGATACAGTTCTGGATGAGTACATTCTCGCAAGCCTCAGGGTCGCATCCGTCTCCGTTAGGTCCTTCGTTCCAAACGGTTACGCCGTCTACCGTGATGTCCTTGCAGAGCAGAGGGTGCATCACCCAGAAAGGTGAGTTGATCATCTTTACGTCCTTGATGAGGATGCGCTCAGAGCGTACGAAGTTGACGAGCTGAGGGCGGAGACCCTGTCCCATACCGAACTTGCGCTCATCAAAAGGCACACCATCTTCTGCCATTTTCTGCAGTCTGGCGCGGGAGCCCATCTTCTGGTGTTCCTTGGTTACGCCCTCCTTGTATCCGAAGTAAGGGTTGCCGTTCCACTGCCACCATGTATCATTGTTGCCGCCTCCGTCGATGGTACCTTTACCGGTAATGGCGATGTCGGAAACCTTGTAGGCGTAGATGCATGGAGAGTAGTTCCAGCATGCCAGTCCTTCCCATGCGGTGCGAACCAGCGGATAGAGTTTTGGCTCAAAGGCAAACTGCAGTACGGCACCTTCTTCGAGATTCAGTTCTACGAAGCTCTTCATCTCAATGGCTCCTGTGCGCCAGGTACCCTTCGGTATGACTACGGTACCGCCACCTTTCTTAGAGACGAGGGCGATGAGCTTGTTGATTGCCTTCTGGTTCTGTGCAGCCGAAGCGTTCTGCTTGGCTCCATAGGCAGAAATTACATACTTCTTGGTTGCCTGCTTGATGTTAGGCAACTGTATGCTCTGTTCAATGCGCTGATATTCAGCATCGTTCCATCCATTATCCGCCCAAGCGCAGGTAGGGATGAGGAGCAGAGCAACGAGTAGGGTCTTAAAGAATTTCTTCATTGTCTTTGTTCTAGTTTTATGATTTTTAAATGTATTTATTCGTTTGTATGAATCTGTTTATTCGTTTGTTGGGTTTGATGCTTGACACATCGGTGCAAAGTTACGAATTTTATTTGGAAAACAGGTACGTGTAATGTTAAAATTAAATGTTTTTGCCAAAAAGTTTGGTGTTTTCAAAATAAAATGTTACCTTTGCAACGATATTTAACATTATTAACGCAATAAATTCCAGGAAGCCTATTGATTTAGACATTTACTTAACATAAATAGATTAAGAAAATGAGAAAACTCAATAATATGACAGACGAAGAGTTGGCCTTGGCTTATGTCGGGGGCGACAACAGAGCTTTTGACCTGTTGCTTTCCCGCAACGAGGAGAAGTTGTTCTCTTATATTCTTTTCGTGGTTCACGATGAGGATTTGGCGAATGATATCTTCCAGGAGACATTTGTGAAGGCAATCAGTCGTTTGCATGCTGGCCAGTATTCCTGTTCGGGCAAATTTCTCTCGTGGTTAATCCGCATTGCCCACAATGTAATCATTGATGGTTACCGCAGTCATTGTATGTTCCGCATGGTAGAACAGGCTAATGATAATGATCTTTCGTGTTTGCGTGGTGATGATTTCCAGGCAGATTGTGCCGAGCAGGAGATGATACGCAAGCAGATTCTCTGTGATGTGAAGAAACTGGTAGATTTCTTGCCGGCTCCACAACGCGAAGTGGTTTTCATGCGTTATTATCAGCAGATGTCTTTCAAGGAAATTGCCGAGTGCACCAATGTGAGCATCAATACGAGTCTGGGAAGAATGCGTTATGCGCTCCTTAACCTCCGTAAGATGGCTAAGGAGCACAATATTTACCTGGATCTCGGTTAGTGGAGTTCTTTCAGGGCATGGATGGTAGCATAAGGGTCTGTGCTCTTGAACACATAACTTCCGCTTACCAGTACGTTTACTCCGGCTTTCACCAGTCTAGGGGCAGTTTCTGCCTGCACACCTCCGTCAACCTCGATGAGTGCCTGACTGCCGCTCTCTTTGATGAGCTGGCGCAGACGGCCTACCTTCTTGATGGTGTTTTCGATGAATTTTTGTCCGCCGAAGCCTGGGTTTACGCTCATCAGCAGTACCATATCCACATCGCAGATGATGTCTTCCAGCACGCATACCGGGGTAGAAGGGTTGAGGGTGACACCTGCCTTCATGCCTGCTGCGTGAATCTGCTGGATGGTGCGGTGCAGATGGGTGCAAGCCTCGTAGTGCACATTCATCATCATGGCGCCGAGCTTGGCTGTCTGCTCAATGTAATTTTCCGGATGCTGAATCATGAAGTGTACGTCGAGGGGCTTGGTGCACACCTTGCTCACGGCTTCTAGCACAGGGAATCCGAACGAAATGTTGGGCACGAAGACGCCGTCCATCACGTCGAGGTGGAGCCAGTCGGCCTCACTCTTGTTAATCATTTCTATGTCGCTCTTCAGGTCAATGAAGTTGGCTGAGAGCAACGAAGGGGATATCATTGTTTTCATCTTTCTTCTTTTTTAGTTAGGATAGCACACCTTTAGCTTACCATTTTGCACCATGGTATGATAGGAGTAGGCTATCTGCTTGATGAAGTAGATGGTCTGAGCCGAAGGTCTCATTTTCTTTGGTGTAAAAACTTGCTTCATAGGCATGAATCTTTTTTTGAATGAATACTACTTTTATCTGTTGCTTTCAAGAACGGGCATTACTTTCTGTGGAGTTTTCCTCCGCCTGTTACCTGTCCTCTAGATAAATAACGGCATGTCTGGCAGATTATTACATTTCGGCGAAATATTTTTTTTCTTTTCTCCCTAAATATAATGAAATATTTTTTTCTTTCCTCCCTATATATAATAAGGTATAGGGGAGAGAAGGGGAAGGAAATGTGGACGAAATGGTGATTTAGATGATAAAATAGTGTTAAATCCTAAAATTTCTCGATAAAAAGTTTGTAGTTTAAAAGAAAAACTGTACTTTTGCAGTAGAAATGAAGAACGAAGGAGAATCTTTTCGTTAAAAAGAAAGAAACGCCTCGTTTTAGTAGTAACAAACAATTTAAAGAAAAAGCAATATGAATACATTCGTATCTACATCATGGTGGTGGCGTAACTCAAGATTCCAAAAGTCGTGAGTCGAGACGCCGTATGTAGATGTGAACAACATAATATACTAGGGGCCTGCCGTAACTTACGACAGGTCCCTTTTTCTTTTACAACGAAAAATAAAAATATATAGGAGATATTAACTATGGAAATGAAGGACATTTTGAACAGAATGTTGAACCACGAGGAACTTTCCCGTGAGGAAACCCGCGACATCATTGTAGGAATCACCAAGAGTGAATTTCCTGAGGAACAGATTACAGCCTTGCTCACCGGTTTGCAGATGAGAGGCGTAACGGTAGATGAACTGCTCGGTTTCCGTGACGGAATTCTTGCCACAGGTGTGCCAGCCATCCTGGATTGCGACCGCTACATTGACGTGGTGGGAACAGGTGGTGACCGCAAGAATACCTTTAACATTTCTACCACCTCCTGCTTCGTCATTGCGGGTGCGGGTTACAAGGTGGCAAAGCACGGCAACTATGCGGCTACCTCGGTGAGCGGCGCCAGCAACGTTATCAGGAACCATGGTGTCCAGTTTACCGACGACATGGACAAGCTGAACCGCAGCATCAACGAGGCAGGCATCGTTTATCTTCATGCCCAGCTCTTCGCCAAGGCAATGAAGTTTGTGGGTCCTATCCGCAAGGCTTTGCAGTTTCCTACCGTGTTCAACCTGTTAGGTCCTCTTGTCAATCCTAGTCAGCCTAAGTGCCAGTTGCTGGGTGTAGCCAATCTCGACCAGATGCGCCTTTACAATCAGGTTTACCAGAAACTAGGCATTGATTTCGGCATTGTTAACAGCATCGACGGATATGATGAAATTTCACTCACCAGCGACTTCAAGGTAACCACCAACAACTATGAGAAGATCTTCAAGCCTCAGGATCTCGGTTTCGAGATTGCCAAGCCAGAAGAGGTGAGAGGCGGAGCCACAGAGGAAGAGGCTAAGGATATCTTTGATGCGGTGCTTGAAAACCGTGCGCTCCCAGCCCAGAAGAACATCGTTCTCGCCAATGCAGCCTTCGGCATCCAGGTAATGGAGAAGGGTCAGAAGAGCATTGAGGAATGCGTGGAAATAGCTAGAGAGAGCATCGACTCGGGTAAGGCGCTCGCTACCTTCAAGAAGTTCGTAGAGATTAATAAATAAAGGGCAAGGCGAAAGACTGCTGAGGAGAGGGGGACCTGCGATGGAATCGCAGGGAACGGGGACCGGAGGGGGACATGGTTCTTTGCTCCTGGTTCTTTGCTCCTGGTTCTTTGCTCCTGGCTCTTGGCTCCCGTTTTTAGGAAGCAAAGGTAATCATAAAGTTCAAAGTTCAAAGTTTAAAGTTCAAAGTAAAAAAATGGCTGATATTTTAGAGGAAATTGTTGCTCATAAAAGAATAGAGATTGAGCAGCGCAAGTGCTTCATCCAGCCGCGGCAGATGATAACCCTCACCGAGCAGAAGATGCAGGAGGATGGGGGACGGGTGCCGGGCGGAAGTATGAAGGAGGCGCTGATGAACTCGCAGACGGGAATCATCGCTGAGTTCAAGCGCAAATCGCCTTCCAAGGGCTGGATCAAGCAGGAAGGCAAGCCGAGCATCATCCCGCTCGCTTACCAGCAGAACGGAGCCTCGGCGCTCAGCATCCTCACCGACATTGATTACTTCGGAGGATATGATGAGTATATCCAGGAGGCGCGCCACGTGGGCGTTACCCTACCCATCTTATATAAGAACTTCGTGGTTGAGGAATACCAGCTGCTGCAGGCGAGATACTGCGGAGCTTCTGCCGTGCTGCTCATTGCGGCCTGCCTGACCAAGGAGAAGTGTAAGCAACTCATGAACATGGCTCACCAGCTGGGCATGGAGGTGCTGCTCGAGATGCATAATGAGCGCGACTTCGAGTATGCTGAACTGGAACCGGATATGTACGGCATCAACAACCGAAATCTCGGAACCTTCTTTACGGATGTAGAGAACAGCTTCAGATTGGCAGAGAAACTCCCGAAGGATGTGTGCAGGGTGAGCGAGAGTGGTATCTCCAACCCGCAGATGGTTCTCCGGTTGAGAGAAGAAGGCGGCTTCAGAGGTTTCCTGATGGGCGAACAGTTCATGAAACAGAAAGACCCTGGCGTGGCGCTTCAAGAGTTTATCAAGCAGTTGAAACAATAAAGAAAAATGTTAGTAAAGGTTTGTGGCATGCGAGAACCTGATAATGTAAAGCAGGTTGCGCAACTCGGCGTAGATATGATGGGATTCATCTTCTATCCTAAGTCTCCACGGTATGCCAGTCAGGTGGTACCTCGCTCTGATGCTGACCGCAATGTGTGCAGAGTGGGAGTCTTCGTGAATGATTCCGTTTCCACGATGTTGGACAAGATTCATTCCTTCTCCCTGAATGCGGTGCAGATGCATGGAAACGAGAGCAGGCAACTTTGTGAGCAGCTGCGCGAAGCAAGGGGGGATATGAAGATAATCAAGGCCATCAGTGTTTCCACTGCCGGGGACATTCAGAAATATAAGGAGTATGTAGGCGCTGTTGACTACTTCCTTTTCGACACCAAATGCAAGACGGTGGGCGGAAGTGGTCAGCAGTTTGACTGGCAGGTTCTGGATGAATATGATGGCGATGTTCCATTCCTGCTGAGTGGCGGCATCGGTCCGGAAGATGCTTCCCGCATCCTGTCTTTCCACCATCCCCGGTGCGTAGGAATCGACCTCAACTCCAGGTTTGAGACAGAACCGGGGGTGAAGGATGTAGAGAAACTCAAGGAATTACTTTTAAAGGTAAAAAGGTAAAAGGGTAAAAAGGTAAAAAAGTTAAGGGGTAAAAAAGTAAAAAATAAAAAAGTAAAAAAATGAACAAGATAAATGCATTATTTACAAACAATAAAGACCGCAAGCTTTTGAGCTTGTATTTCTGCGCCGGATGCCCAACTTTGGAAGGTACCGGTGATGTAATCAAGGCGATGGAGCGCAAGGGCATCGACATGATTGAGGTAGGAATCCCTTTCAGCGACCCACTCGCTGATGGTCCTGTTATCCAGAGTGCCGGAACCGTGGCTCTGAAGAACGGAATGACGGTGAAGAAACTCTTCGCCCAGTTGAAGGAAATCAAGGATGAAGTGCAGCTTCCACTCGTGCTGATGGGTTATCTGAACCCTATCATGCACTACGGCATTGAGGCTTTCTTCAAGAGCTGCGTAGAGAGCGGAGTGAGCGGCACCATCATCCCAGACCTTCCTTTTGATGATTATCTGAAGGTGGTGAAACCCATTGCCGACAAGTATGACATCCGTGTCATCATGATGATTACGCCAGAAACCAGCGAGGAGCGCATCCGTTTCATCGATGAGCATACCGATGGTTTCATCTACATGGTCAGTTCGGCGAGCATCACGGGTGCCCAGAGCAGTTTCGGTGATGCCAAGCTGGCTTATTTCAACCATATCAACGGCATGAATCTGCGCAACCCTCGCATGATTGGTTTCGGCATCAGCAACAAGCAGACCCTTACCAGTGCGCAGGATAATGCGGCGGGAGCCATCATCGGCAGCAAGTTTGTAACCCTGCTCAATGAAACCCGTGATGCGGACAAGGCACTGGATGAACTTTTCGAGTGCCTCAAAAAGTAAGTGAAGAGTGAAGAACGAAGAGTGAAGAATTCATCTGTTTCGTTTGTGACTCAACGGCGAAAGCCTAATTTAACATTCAACATTCAACATTTAACATTCAAAATTAAAAGCGATGTATCAAGTTGACGAAAAAGGATTTTTTGGAAAATTCGGAGGAGCTTATGTTCCTGAGATATTATATAAATGTGTAACCGAGTTGCAGCAGGCTTACAAGCCAATCATTGAGAGCGAGGAGTTCAAGAAGGAATACCGCGCGCTGCTCAAAGATTATGTGGGCCGTCCTTCACCTCTTTATTATGCCAAGCGCATGAGCGAGAAGTACGGATGCCAGCTCTATCTGAAGCGCGAGGACCTGAACCATACCGGTGCACACAAAATCAACAACACCATCGGTCAGATTCTCATGGCAAAGAAGATGGGCAAGACCCGCATCATTGCCGAAACCGGAGCCGGACAGCACGGTGTGGCTACCGCTACGGTATGCGCCCTGATGAACATGAAGTGTGAGATTTTCATGGGTGCCACCGATGTGGAGCGCCAGCATACCAACGTAGAGCGCATGAAGATGCTGGGAGCCAAGGTGAACCCTGTGCGCACCGGCAACATGACGCTGAGCGATGCCTGCTCTGAGGCCATACGCGACTGGTGCTGCCACCCGCAGGGTACCTTCTACATCGTAGGTTCTACCATGGGTCCGCACCCTTATCCAGACATTGTTGCCAAGATGCAGAGCGTCATCAGCGAAGAACTGAAATGGCAGTTGGAGGAGAAGATAGGCCGCGACTATCCTGATTACCTCATCGCCTGCGTGGGTGGCGGAAGCAATGCTGCAGGAACCATCTACCACTACATTGATGATGACCGCGTGAAGATTTATCTGGCTGAGGCTGCCGGACACGGAATAGATACCGATTACACCGCTGCCACCATGCACTGCGGCACAGAAGGCATCATCCACGGAGCCCGTACCCTCGTGATGCAGACCGAGGACGGACAGATAGAGGAAGCCTTCACCATCAGTGCCGGTCTCGACTATCCGGGCATCGGTCCTATGCACGCCGACCTTGCCACATCGGGCAGGAGCCATGTGCTCGCCATCAAAGATGATGAGGCCATCTACGCCGGTTACGAGCTCACCCGCATGGAGGGCATCATTCCAGCCATTGAGAGTGCGCACGCCGTGGCAGCCCTGAAGAAGATGAAGTTCAAGAAGGATGATGTAGTGGTGCTCACCGTGTCAGGCCGTGGCGACAAGGATGTAGAAACGTATTTGAGCCATAAGGAAATGGCAGGAGAGTACGGAAACTTCTAATAGCAAAGATTTAATTTTAAAAATGGCAAAGTTTAGTTACAAGACAGTTACCCGCAAGATTCTCGCCGACCTCTATACGCCGGTGGGAGTCTACATGCGACTGAGAGATATTTATCCGCAGTCGGCTCTGATGGAGAGTTCCGACTATCATGGCTCCGAGAATTCGCGCTCCTTCATCGGTGTGCATCCGCTGGCAAGCATCGCCGTGAGTCATGGTGAGGTCATCAAGACCTATCCCGACGGAAGTGTAGAGAAAGAACAGCTTCCTGCCTTCGGTGCCGGTAAGGGCGAGGAGTGCAAGCTCGCCATCTCAAAGAGTATCAACGACTTCATCTCCTCCTTCCATGTTGAGGGCGAGAGCAAGGAGTTCTGCGGACTCTACGGATTCACCACCTTCAATGCGGTGAGATATTTTGAGAATATCCCGGTCAAGGATACCACCATGGAGAAGAATGATGCGCCCGACATCTATTACATCATGTATAAGGACATCATCGTCTTTGACCATTTCAACAATACCATGGAGCTCATTGCGCTCCAGGAGAGTGAAGAACGAAGAGTGAAGAGTGAAGAATCCAATAGTTCTGTTGCTCAAGACTCTATTTCGAAAACTCAGGGAGAAGAGCAAGAGAATTCTTCACTCTTCACTCTTCGTTCTTCACTTTCTGAGCTCGATGAACTGCTCAAGGCGGTAAACAAGGCCAATGTGAAGCCTTACGATTTCCACCCTGTGGGCGAAACCACCTCTACGCTCACCGATGAGGAGCACAAGGCCAACATACGCCGCTGCATACAGCACTGCCTGCGCGGAGATGTATTCCAGATTGTGGTGAGCCGCCGCTTCGTGCAGAAATATGAGGGCGATGATTTCAAACTCTACCGTGCGCTGCGCAGCATCAACCCTTCGCCTTACCTCTTCTATTTCGACTTCGGCGGATTCCGCATCTTCGGTTCTTCGCCTGAAACCCACAACCGCATCGTGGGCAACAAGGCGTTCATCGACCCGATTGCCGGAACCACCCGACGCACGGGAGATATGGAGCAAGACCGTAAGGCTGCCGAATTCCTGCGCAACGACCCGAAGGAGAATGCTGAGCACGTGATGCTGGTAGACTTGGCACGCAATGATTTGAGCCGCAACTGCCATGGGGTGAAGGTAGATTTCTACAAGGACATGCAGTTCTACAGTCATGTTATCCATCTCGTGAGCCGTGTGAGCGGAGAGCTGGATGAGCATGCCGACCACATCAAGGAGTTTATTGATACCTTCCCTGCCGGCACGCTGAGCGGTGCGCCTAAGGTGAGAGCGATGCAGATTATCTCAGAGCTGGAGCCTCACAACCGCGGTGCCTACGGAGGCTGCATCGGTTTCATCGGTCTGAACGGCGACCTGAATCAGGCCATTGTGATACGAACCTTTATCAGCCGAAACGGCGAACTCTGGTTCCAGGCGGGTAGTGGAGTAGTGGCAAAAAGCAATGATGAGTATGAGCTGGAAGAGTGTAACAACAAGCTCGGTGCACTGACCAAGGCGATTCACATTGCTGAAGAGTTGTAATCACTAATCAATAATAAATGACAAAAGATGAAAGTAGTAATCATAGATAATTACGATTCCTTTACCTATAATCTTGCCCATCTGGTAAAGGAGTTGGGAGCTGACGTTACGGTGTTCCGCAACGACCAGTTCCAGTTGCCGGAGCTGGAACGCTTCGACAAGATCATTCTGAGTCCGGGTCCGGGCATTCCGTCGGAGGCGGGACTGCTGATGGATGTTATCCGCAAGTATGCAGGCCGCAAGCCGATGCTGGGCGTATGTCTGGGTCATCAGGCCATAGGCGAGGCGTTTGGAGCCAAGCTTACCAATCTTTCTGAGGTGTATCATGGAGTGGCTACCCCTTGCACCCAGTTTGGCAACGATGTTATTTTCGACGGGTTGGACAAGTGCATAGAGATTGGCAGATACCACTCTTGGGTGGTAGACCGCTCGGGATTCCCTGACTGTCTGGATGTTACGGCAGTAAGCGATGATGGTTGCATCATGGGTCTGAAGCATAAGAACTATGATATTCATGGTATCCAGTTTCATCCGGAAAGCGTGCTGACGCCAGACGGCAAGAAGATGGTGAGAAACTGGTTGGAAAAAGCTTAATGACCTTAATGACCAATGACCTTAATGACCACCATGACCGCATGGTGGTTGTTGAGGTTTTTTTTTGTTTTATGATAAGAAAAGCAAAGCCTGACGCTCTCTCGAGTGCCAGGCTTTTCCTAATTACTAACATCTTACCCTCGCTACAATCCTCTCACGAGTTTCGCGAAGCATATTACCTAAACTGATTTTTCCTAAAATGGAAATTAAATCTTCTTAATCCTTCAAAATCTTTACATATCCCAAGCCACAGCACTCGCACCGAGTACGGCAGCAGAACTACCATCAAGGGTAGAAACAAGGAATTTAGCCTTGCCCTTGAAGGTGCGGAGCACGTGCTCATCATAAGCCTTCTGGATAGGTTTCATGATGAGGTCGCCAGCCTTGGTCAGACCACCGAAGAAGACGAAAGCCTCTGGTGAAGAGAAGGCTGCGAAATCAGCACAAGCCTCACCGAGCATCTTGCCGGTAAACTCGTATACACGCAGTGCCAGCTTGTCGCCCTTGCCTGCAGCAACGCTCACATCATAAGATGTAATTTCCTCAGGATTCAACTCGCGGAGCAATGAAGGCTCATCGCTCTTCTCGAGATACTCGCGTGCTGTGCGAGCCACACCTGTGGCAGAGCAGTAAGCTTCGAGACATCCTGTACGGCCGCATCCGCATGTACGGCCCTCTTTGCCACGTACCATGGTAACGTGACCCAATTCGCCTGCGAATCCGTCGCAGCCGTAAACCATCTGTCCGTTGATGACGATACCAGAACCTACGCCTGTACCGAGTGTAACGTCGATGAAGTTTTTCATACCTCTTGCCACACCGTAAGTCATCTCACCGAGAGCAGCGGCGTTGGCATCATTGGTCATACCTACAGGCAGACCGCCGAGGGCTTTGCTGAACAAGTCAGCCAGTGGCACAACTCCGTCGTGTGCCCAAGGAAGATTTGGAGCGAACTCTATGGTTCCATTATAATAGTTTGCATTTGGTGCACCGATACCCATAGCCTTGATTTTGTCAATGCCGCCTACTGTATCAATGATAGGCTGGAGGGCTTCTACGGCTGCCTTTACGTAGTCTTCAACTTTTTGGTAACCGCCAGTCTTGATGGCAGTGGTAGCTTTAATCTCGCCACGTGCATCTACGATGCCGAAAACTGAATTTGTACCACCGAGGTCAAGGCCTATTACGTATGGTTTAAGTGTATTATCTGTCATATTATCTTAAAAATTAGTTAGAATTATTTTATTTCACGGCAAAGGTACAGAAAAACTTTTGAATCTCCTTTATTTCTATGTATAAAAAAAATTAAATTCTTGTTTTTTTTCTGGGGCGAGGAAGTTTTTGGGCGTGCTGCTTCTGGGAGCTTTGGGTCGCCCGTACTTAATCCACATGCAAAAGTTCAGTTTATAATATAGGTAGAACATCCGTGTAATCCGTGTAATCCATGCCCGAAAATATAAAAAACGGGAATAAAATGAACTTTTAGGCGAAAAAATTGTGCTTTGTGCCCGAAATTTTGTAACTTTGCCGCCTGTTAGAAATTGTAACGATACTAATAAGATGAATTTAGCATTTCCAATTGAGATAAACATCCTTGACTTCATTTTCAAAGGAATCGTCATCGGTGTTCTTGCCTCAGCCCCTATGGGTCCGGTAGGCATCCTATGCATCCAGCGCACGCTCAACAAGGGCCGCTGGTATGGTTTTGTAACAGGTGTGGGTGCCGCATGCAGCGACATCGTATATGCCTTATTCACAGGCTTGGGCATGAGTTTTGTGATGGATTTTGTGAGCAACTCCGAGAACAAGTTCTATCTTCAGATTTTCGGAAGCCTGATGCTCCTCGTGTTTGGAATCTACTGCTTCAAGAGCGACCCGATGAAGAACATGCACAAGTCGAGCAACAAGCAGGGCACACTGATGCACAACGGCATAACGGCGTTTCTCGTAACGCTCTCCAATCCGCTCATCGTGTTCCTCTTCATGGCCACCTTTGCGCAGTTTGCCTTCGTGGTGCCTGATATGCCGGTAGAAATGGGCGTGGGTTACCTCAGTATCGTCTTCGGAGCCCTGTTGTGGTGGTTCGGCCTCACCTGGCTCATCGACAAGATCAGGAACAAGTTTGATACCAACGGCATCGTCATTATCAATAAGGTAATAGGCAGCGTGGTCATCATCTTCTCCATCATCGCTCTCTTCGGCACGATTTTCAATCTGTATCATCTGCCGGAATTTTAAAGAGTTTATAGTTAATAGTTAATAGTTTATAGGGGCTTAAGCTCGTTTCTTCTTATAAAAAATGTTTGTAGCACAAGAATTAAGAAAGAAAAGTATCGCAGAATACTTATTATATATGTGGCAGATTGAGGACATCATCCGGGCTTACGGATGCTCGCTGCCTGTCATTAAGAAAAATTATGTAGACCGGTTCGACTTTACACCCGAGCAGCGTGAGGAAGAACTCGACTGGTTCGGCAACCTGATTCGCATGATGAACGAGGAGGGAAAACGCGAGGGAGGACACCTTAATATTAATAAGGTGATTCTGAAGGACGTCATTGACCTGCACGGCATGCTGCTGCAGAGCACCAAGTTTCCTATCTACAATGCCGAATATTACAAGGTGCTGCCTTTCATCGTAGAGCTGCGCCAGCGGGGCGACAAGGACCTCAACGAGATTGAAACTTGCCTCGACGCCCTCTACGGCGTGATGATGCTGCGCCTGCAGAAGAAGGAAATCACGCCCGAAACCGAAAGGGCCATCAAGGAGATTACCGTCTTCATAGGTCTGCTCAGCGATTATTACATCAAAGACCGCACCGAGGGACTCAAGTTTGATGATGACGACATGTAGTGATTAGGGATTAGTGATTACTTTTTTTTAGAATATACATTATTATATATATATACAACAGGATGAACGAAATAGAAAGAAGAAGAACATTTGCCATTATCTCTCACCCGGATGCTGGTAAGACAACATTGACCGAGAAGTTTCTGCTCTTCGGTGGACAGATTCAGGTGGCAGGTGCCGTAAAGAATAACAAGATTCGCAAAACTGCGACTTCTGACTGGATGGATATTGAGAAACAGCGTGGTATCTCAGTATCTACATCTGTAATGGAATTTGATTATCTCCCTGCCGGACAGGAGGGAGAACCTTATAAGGTGAATATTCTGGATACGCCAGGTCACCAGGACTTCTGCGAGGATACCTACCGCACACTTACTGCCGTAGATTCAGCCATCATCGTGGTTGACTCTGCCAAGGGTGTGGAGGCACAGACCCGCAAACTCATGGAGGTGTGCCGCATGAGAAATACGCCGGTAATCATCTTCATCAACAAGATGGACCGCGAGGGACGCGACCCGTTTGATGTGCTCGACGAGTTGGAAGAAGAGCTCAAAATCAAGGTTCGTCCGCTGAGCTGGCCTATCGGTCAGGGTCTCCGCTTCAAGGGTGTTTACAACATCTACGAGCATCAGCTCAACCTCTTTACCCCTAACAAACAGCGAGTTACCGAGAAGGTAGAGGTAGACATCCAGAGCGCTGAACTGGATGAGCGGGTAGGAGAGCGCGAGGCTGCACAGCTGCGCGAGGAGCTGGAGCTGGTAGACGGCGTTTACCCAGAGTTTGAGGAAGAAACCTACCGCTCAGCCGAGGTAGCCCCAGTATTCTTCGGTTCGGCGCTGAACAATTTCGGTGTTCAGGAACTCCTCGACTGTTTCGTTCATATTGCTCCATCTCCTAGACCAACCCAGGCAGAGGAGCGACTGGTGGAGCCTGAAGAACCGAAGTTCAGCGGTTTCATCTTTAAGATTACAGCCAATATTGATCCAAACCACCGCTCCTGCATCGCTTTCTGCAAGATATGCTCGGGCAAGTTTGTGAGAAATCAGCCATATTACCACGTGCGCTTGGATAAGAACGTGCGTTTCTCTTCGCCTACCCAGTTCATGGCGCAGCGCAAGAGTACCATTGACGAGGCTTATCCGGGCGACATTGTTGGTTTGCCAGACAACGGCATCTTCAAGATTGGAGATACGTTGACGGAGGGAGAGAAGATGCATTTTCGCGGTTTGCCAAGCTTCTCTCCACTCCTTTTCAAGTACATCGAGAATGATGACCCGATGAAGAGCAAGCAGTTCCAGAAGGGATTGGAGCAGCTCATGAACGAGGGTGTGGCGCAGCTCTTCGTCAACCAGTTCAACGGCCGCCGCATCGTGGGCACCGTGGGTCAGCTGCAGTTCGAGGTTATCCAGTACCGACTGGAGAACGAGTACAACGCCAAGTGCCGCTGGGAGCCTGTGCATCTCCACAAGGCTTGCTGGATAGAGGCAGATGACGAGAAGGAACTCGAAAGCTTCAAGAAGCGCAAGTACCAGTACATGGCCAAGGATATTGAGGGCCGCGACGTGTTCCTCGCCGATTCGGGCTACGTGCTGAGCATGGCGCAGCAGGATTTTGAGCACATCAAGTTCCATTTTACATCGGAATTCTAATACATTGAACTTGGAACTTGGAACTTTGAACTTTATGATTACACTTACTTGACCCGATAATCACCAAGACAGCATATCATAAAGTTCAAAGTTCAAAGTTCAAAGTTCAAAGTTCAAAATAAACAAAGATGGATGAAGAAATTCTAGATTACAATGAGCAGAAAGAGGGATGGGTAAGCCGGATGGTGGATTGGCAGAAAAAGCATATTTCCGACCGCCAGATGACCCTTATCCTGGCTTTCGTCATCGGCCTTCTGGCGTCGGTGGCAGGATATTTCCTGCACGGCATCGTGCACGAAATACAGTTGCTGCTCACTTCGGGATTCAACCAGGGCACCTACAACCTGCTCTTCCTGCTCTTCCCGATTGTGGGCATCTACCTCACCATGCTCTTTATCAAATATGTGGTCAGAGATAACATTTCCCACGGTATCACCCGTGTGCTTTACGCCATCTCTACCAAAAATTCCAAGCTCAAGGCCCACAACTGCTGGTCGTCGGTGGTGGCATCAGGCATCACCATCGGTTTCGGTGGTTCTGTGGGAGCCGAGGCACCTATTGTGCTCACGGGTTCGGCCATCGGGTCAAACCTGGGGCAAATTTTCCGCATGGACAAGAAAACCATGATTCTGCTGGTGGGCTGCGGCGCTTCTGCAGCCATTGCCGGCATCTTCAAGGCGCCCATTGCCGGACTCGTATTTACGCTTGAGGTGCTGATGGTAGACCTGAGCATGGCTTCCTTGCTGCCTATCCTTATCAGTTGTGTAACAGCCACTTGCTTTACCTACATCCTGATGGGCTCCAAGAGTCTTTTCGATTTTACGCTTACCAGTCCGTGGGCGCTCGACAGGGTGCCAGCCTGCCTTTTGCTGGGCATTTTCTGCGGCTTGGTGAGCCTTTATTTCATGCGCACCATGTCGGCGTGCGAGGGCTTCTTTGCCAAGCTTTCGCCTTATCCCTACGTAAAACTGCTGTTTGGTGGACTGATTCTGAGTTCGCTCATCTTCCTCTTCCCTTCGCTCTACGGCGAGGGCTATTCGGCAGTCAACGTGCTGCTGAAGGGACAGAATGTGGAAGACTGGGGTCAGGTGATGAGCCGTTCGCTCTTCTATGGTCACAACCAGCTGCTCATCCTCTACATCGCTCTGGTAACCTTTACCAAGGTTTTTGCCACCTCGGCAACCAACGGCAGTGGCGGATGCGGTGGTACCTTTGCCCCTTCGCTCATCATCGGCGGTTTTGCCGGTTTCCTCTTTGCGCGCCTCTGGAATGTGAACCAGGTTGGCGTCTACGTTCCTGAGCAAAACTTTACACTCATGGGCATGGCGGGTCTCATTACGGGCGTGATGCATGCCCCGCTTACGGGTATCTTCCTCATCGCCGAACTCACGGGCGGCTACCAGCTCTTCATGCCGCTGATGATCGTGTGCATCTCTTCGCTGCTCACCATCAGCATCTTCGAGAGCCACAGCATCTACGCCCTGCGTCTGGCAAGAGAGGGCAAGTTGCTCACCCACCATATTGACAAGGCTGCGCTCACGCTGCTGGGCATGCAGGATGTCATTGAGAAAGATTATCATCCGGTGGGTCCTGATTTGCCGATGAGCAAGCTGGTGAGCGAGATAAGCCGCAGCAACAACAACTTCCTGCCGGTCTTGGATCAGGCGGGCGTGCTGCTGGGCGTGGTAGATATTACGAAGATTCGCCACATCATCTTCCGCACCGAGCTGTATCAGCATTTCACCGTGCGCCAGCTGATGATGCAGCCTTCTGCCGTTCTTAGCGAGCACGACAGTATGGACGAGGTGATGCAGAAATTTGACAAAACTGATGCTGCCCAGCTGCCAGTGGTAGATGTGAGCGGCGTGCTGAAGGGTTACATCAGCCGTACCAGAATCTATTCCATGTACAGGCAGATTGTAGCGGATATGTCGGCGGAGTAGGAGTTTTAAGTGAAGAGTGAAGAACGAAGAATGAAGAATTCAACGGCTTTGCTGGTTTTATTTTAAAATATTAGTGTTTTATGGAGAAGAAGGATTTGAGAATCATATTCATGGGAACACCGGAGTTTGCGGTGGAATCCCTCAAGCGCCTGGTAGAGGGCGGTTATAATGTGGTGGCTGTGGTTACGCAGCCTGATAAACCGGTGGGCAGACACCAGGATACGCTGCAGCCTTCGCAGGTGAAGCAGTATGCCGTGGAGCACGGGTTGCCTGTGTTGCAGCCTGTAAAGATGAAGGACCCGGAGTTTGTAGAGCAGTTGCGCTCTTATCATGCCGATTTGCAGGTGGTAGTGGCTTTCCGCATGCTGCCTGAGGTGGTTTGGGCGATGCCTCAATATGGTACTTTTAATGTACATGCAGCCCTCCTTCCGCAGTATCGCGGTGCGGCGCCAATCAACTGGGCAGTCATTAACGGCGAGAAGGAGACGGGTGTCACAACCTTCTTCCTCGACCACGACATTGATACCGGTCGTATCATCATGCAGAAGCGTTTCCCTATTCCGGAGACGGCAAATGTGGAGTATGTTTACGACGGGCTGATGCATCTCGGTGCCGAACTGGCGCTGGAAACCATTGATGCGCTCATCGCTGCCGACGGCAACATCGGTTCTATTCCGCAGAGCAAACTGATAGGTGAGGGTGCCGAACTCAAGCCGGCTCCTAAAATCTTCAAGGATACCTGCCGCATCGACTTCCACAAGCCAGCCAAGCAGGTGTATGATTTCATACGCGGTCTTTCTCCATACCCTGGTGCATGGACCGAAATCAAGAAGAAGGAGACGGTAGTTTTCTTTGACAATCCTGGAGAAGGACATGTGAAGAGCGCAGAGGAGATGCTGGAGAATACTTCTGATGATTATGTGAAGTTTCCAGATGCAACAGATCATCCGTCTCGCAAGCCGAGCACGGCAAAGATTCAGGTGCTCAAGATGTTTGCCACCCATCTTTCGGGCGAAAAACGTGGCGCTGCGCCTGTAGGTTCGCTGCGTATTGAGGGCAAGCAGCTGCAGGTAGCCTGTCTCGACGAATGGCTCAACATTCAGGAACTTCAGCTCAGCGGCAAGAAGCGCATGGAGGCAGCCGCCTTCCTCAACGGCATGAAGGATATTGCCTATTATGAGTGCCAGAGGAAGGATATTAAGGACGATTTTTAGGTGTTAGGAATTTAAGTTTTTATAGTAATTATGACTGTAGAAGAAGATATCAAGCGTGCTGTAGAATGCATGCGCAAGGGTGGAGTGATTCTCTACCCAACGGATACCGTATGGGGAATAGGTTGTGATGCAACCAATCCGGAGGCGGTAAAGAAAGTTTATGAAATTAAGAAGCGTGACGACTCTAAGGCACTTATCTGCCTGATAGATTCAGCCGACCGCATGGCTCGTTATTTCCGCAATGTGCCTCAGGTGGCATGGGATTTCATTGATGCTGCGATGCCTGTGAAACCTACCACGGTTATCCTGGATGACGCGAGTGGCGTGGCTAGTAATCTGGTGGCAGAGGATGGCAGTTTGGCGATGCGCGTTACGTATGAGCCTTTCTCCAAGCAGCTCTGTTACCGTTTTCAGAAGCCTATTGTGAGTACAAGTGCCAATGTGAGTGGCGAGCCGGCTGCCCAGAATTATCGCGACATTTCTGAGGAAATCCTCAATGCCGTAGATTATGTTTGCTGGAGCCGTCGCCAGGAGCATAAACCTCATCAGCCTTCGAGCATCGTAAAGATTGCCAAGGATGGCGAGGTGAAGGTTATCAGATAAAAAAAGCGTGCTACTTCATGTAGCTTTCGGGCATTCAGCCCATACTAAAACCACTTTGAAACTTTCTATATATAGAAAGAGCCCTGAGAAAAGGCTAAAAGCATCTTTATGTTTAAGGATGCTTTTGCCTCTTTCAGGGCTTTAATTTTATTTGCCGCCTTTGTCTTGCGGCCTTGCGTTTCTTCTTTACCGCTTTTCTACATGCAACTCGTTACTCCGAGAGTAGTTGCTACGGCGGTGAGAATGCTGATGATAACCTGTATCAGCGTTTTCCATGTTTCTCTTTTCATCATGATTTTCCTTTCTTTTAGTGGTTAAATACTTGTGTTTCGTGTTTTAAAAGCAGTGTTGGAAATCTTCGTTTCCGTTTTCAGGAGGATTTCTCAGAAAGAGCGCAGCCCCCCGAAGGGGGCTTTGGCTAGCCCATGTTTCCGTCGCCGTCAGTGCCACCGCCTTCGGTAGTTCCGCCACCTTCGGTAGTGCCGCTGCCTTGACCACCGTTTTCACCGGTATTTCCGCCGCCGCCAGTAGGGTTGTTACCATCGCCCTCCTCATCTACGTTGCCCTTGTCGGCAGAAGTAACCTGCTTGATTACCTTTCCGTTGCGGTCGTAGCAAGTAATGCTGATGGCGGTGTTGGCGAGTTCCTCCTTGATCTCCACACTTGGGGTGAAGATGACGCGGCGTGCGGTGATGAGGGCGGTACTTACGAGGTCAACCTTCTCAACGGCGTTGCCTCGCACACCGAATCGCATGGTTCCGAGACCTGGGATTGCCACACTGTGACCCTCAGTGGCCCATGCCACGATGACGTCGCTCAATGCGTTCCAAGATGCGTTTACCACACCCTTTGGCAGTCCGGAACGGAGAGAAGCTTCCTTGATTACCTTGTCGGCAGTAAGTTTGCCGTAGAGCTCTGGAGTGAGCACGAATGCGTAGCGGGTTTTGTTCTTGTCGAAAGATACGTTACGCTCAATTGCCTTAAGTTTCATTCCCATAATGTTTAATTTTTTTAAGTGGTTATTAATCTTGAAAATTAGTAAGCGTGAAACCGAGTTTGCGCGCTTTCTCGAATTTCACGGTGCAAAGGTACAAAAAAAATTTGACATGGGCAAGTAAAATCGTAAATATTTTTCAACTTTAACTTTTCTTTACAAAACGAGAGGTCATCCGGTAGTCTGCACAAGGCGGATTGGCTGTGCTTCTTTTGTATCTTTATACGCATGCCCGCGCGCGCCTGTTATTATTTCATCGTGATAGAATATTTTTTTCATCGTGACATAAAAATGAAACTACGGGTAGAGGGGTGAGGAAGGAGAGATGAAAGCAGGTTAAGGGAAGAGATAAAAAGAGGGTGGTCATTAAGGTCATTGGTCATTAAGGTCATTAAGCACTTCGAGATTGGGGGCAATTTTTTAGGACAATAATAAAAATATAAATATTTATATTTTTATTATTGTCTCTATTTTTACTCCCCGTTGGAGAATCCTTAATGACCTTAATGACCAATGACCTTAATGACCACTTTTGACCACCAAGATGTAAAGATATTTGAGTTTCTCCTTTAGGGGAAGAGTTCTTGCCCATAGGTTTCTTCTGAAAAAAAAGAAGAAAAAGTTTGGTGGTAACAATTATTTTTTCTATCTTTGCCCCCATCAAGCAAGCTAAAGAATAAGCTTGCCTCTGGTAAAAACTAATATAGATAAAAAATTATACTTATGACACAGAAAACTACTACTTATCTCGCCACTGCTGTGCGTTATTTTGCTAACCCCAGCCTTCGTGGCAATGCCCAGGAGACTCCTGAAATGGAGCAGCGTACTATCGGTGTATTGTCGGGCTTGCAAGCCCGGTTGCCTCTTGTTGTGCTTCGCCTTGATGAGCAGAACCATTATGATTCTCAGGCAGTTGTTGTGCTTGAGCATGGGCGGCAGATAGCTTATCTGGCTGCAGATGATGCCCATCAGTGCGTGGCTGAATACGGTGAAAGGCTTCGGGTCGGGATACCGGTAAGGGTGACGGAGGTGAACGTGGAGAAACACGGGGTGTTCTGGGTGGAGAAGCCTAAGATGGAGGGGGCTGTTTCTTCTTCTTCTTCTGCTGCTGCTGCTTCTTTTTCTGCAGCTTCTTCTGCTGGGGCTTTTTCTGCTTCTCTTTCTCTTCCTGCTGCTCTTGATTGGAGCGGGTGGATGGAGCCTGCTGCTTTGGCCCTCCCTGCTGCTTTCAGGCAGAGGATAGAATCGCTGGAGCTCATCATCGATTTCTGCTTGGGAGAAATAGAAGAGGAAGGCGGGGGACCTGCGATGGAATCGCAGGGAACGGGGGCGCAAAGGGGGAGTGCTGGCTCTGCTTCTCCTTCTCCTTCTGGCTCTGAGGTTACGCTTTGCGAGTATTTGGGGTGCTGGCTGGAGGAGGTTAGCTTTGATGTGAGCAGGGAGGCGCATGAAAGGGTGCTGAGATACAGACAGCTGCTCGAGGCTAGCGGAAGGCCAAAACTGATGGAAATGGCTGAAAAGATGGATAGGGCACTCGTGAAAGGGGGATGTATTGAGGTTACTCGGAAAAGATGCGAAATGTGGCAACAGATGATGGAGGATGAAGGTGTGAAAGAGGACTTTGACCACTTGATGGCTTTTTCGTCGGATGCGCCACAGGTGATGCTGGCTGATACTGAAATGAAGGTGAGACAACTGCCGGGAAGACTGTATGACTTCATTGCTGATGATGCTAAGTTTCTGTCACATCTTCGCTATCTTATGCCACCGCTTTGTGCTTTGCGTAATGTGTTGAGTTATAGGCTGTTGAGGAAGTTGCTGTGCAAGAAACTGGGGGTTAGCGATGCGCCTTGCCGGGCTGCCGGGAATACTGATTTTTCAGGGTCTTTTTCAGGGTCTTTTTCAGGGTGCTCATCAGGGTCTTTTTCAGTATCCCCTTCGGGCTCTTCAGTATCTCCTTCGGGTTTTTCAGTATCTCCTTCGGGTTCTTCAGTATCATCTTCGGGTTCTTCAGTATCTCCTTCGTCCTCTTCTGTATCTGTTTCTGAAAACGGGGAGGAGAAAGGGGATGGTTCTTCTGTTTATCTTTCGCCTGTTCGGGGAAAGAAGATTGATTTCATCCGTGTGGTTAATGTGCTTTATGAATTGGGGCTTTTTACGGATAAGGATGGGGTTCGCTGCACCAAGAAGGAGGCTTTCCGGGCGTTTGGAAGGGCGGTGAATCTGGATTTGTCTAATTACAATAAGGATTTGAGTCGCGCTCTTAACGATACGACGACCCGTGAGCGCCAATTGCAGATCTTTAAGGATATGAGACAGAAAATGGCGGAAATCTATAATGATAAAAATTAGGCGTTGTAAGCGCATCCCGTATCTGATGGATGTTGTTTGTTTCGGAATTACAGGGGGATGTTGATGGGGGCTTTGTAGACTCCATGAAAGTTTTTTCTTGTTTTTTTGATTTTTTTTATGAGGTGATTATCAGATAGTTAACTTTGTTTTGAGAAATATAGGCTTCGTAGACTCGTGAGGGTGGTCTACGAAGCCTTTCGTTTTTTTGCCCTACCTTTGCAACCGGAAAGTGTGTCCTGAGACAGAATGAAGTCAGATATTGGCTATATTGACGGATTTCAGTCGTAACTTCTAAAGAGATGGTGGCAGACCCACCGCATTCGGTATGCAGGTACTGATTGCAAACCACTTTGTGCTGCTCTGATGGAAACAGATGGGTAGTAGAACGACAATTGAAAGCCTTCCTTTAGGTTGGCAAGGTATGTGTCAAGGAGATGAACGCAAGTGAACCATTGATGAAGCA
>OLGY01000467.1_pt1 | contig 27950 bp, 27 predicted proteins | sample 1605951 | NCBI WGS metagenome assembly OLGY01 (sample SAMN03283280) | human gut metagenome | biome: human-associated habitat; material: feces | host: Homo sapiens | place: Peru | collected 2012
TTTCTATAGTATGTTATATTGCTTGGAGGGGGCTACTTTTATAGAGGAAATATACACAAAATCATTCTACCCCACAAACACACTTTTTGTACATATGGCACAAACGTACTTTTATACGGATTAAGTGGATAAAAACAAAGCTTAAACGTACTATTTTTTATAAGCCTTTTATCCAGTTTTATAAATAGATAGTTTTTATATATAAATATGTGGCGATGTACATTTTTCGCTAATCAGAGTGTGACAACCATACCCTCGTTAGCCAATTCAGAAGCATCAAACACCTGACTGGCTTCATTGAGCAACACCTCCTCATTCTCATACTTCGAACTGTAATGTCCAAGCAGCAACTTGCCCACCTGTGCATCACGTGCCACCGTAGCAGCCTGTGCCGCAGTAGTGTGATAATATTTTTGTGCCTTTTCGATATCAGCTGTTGCATAAGTCGACTCATGATACAGACACGTCACACCGCTAATGCGTGCGGCAAGTTCGGGCAGATAACACGTGTCGCTACAGTAAGCATAGCTACGCGGTGGGTCAGCAGGAGTCGTGAGTCGTGAGTTTGGCACTTCCCTACCCTCTTCGTCTGTCCACGAAGCTCCGTTCTTTATGTTGTTTATCTGCGATGTGGGTATACCATAGAAATCAATCATGTCGCGACGTATGTGCGGCAGCGTCGGTTTCTCGCGAAACAGATAGCCGCATGTAGGCACACGATGCTTCAGTGGAATAGTCTCTACCATAAGGCTTCGGTCCTCGTATACCACCTGTTGCTTGGTTGTGTCGACAGCATGAAACTGTATCTCGTAGTCGAAATCGGTGCAGAATGTGGCAAGAAGCATGTCGAGCACAGGCTTGAAGTCCTTAGGCGCATAGATGGCAAGCGGCATTGTACGGCCCAACAGACCGAACGACGAGAGCATACCTATCAGTCCGAAACAGTGGTCGCCATGGATATGCGATATGAATATTGCCACTATCTTGTTGAATCCTATGCGTGAGCGGCGCATCTGGGTCTGCGTTCCCTCGCCACAGTCAATCATAAACTGCTTGCCGCGCAGCTCCACCACCTGCGACGATGGATTATGGCGCAAGGTGGGCAGAGCCGAGCCACATCCGAGTATATGGATTTTGAATGGTTCCATAGCTATTTTTCTGAGGCTTGAATTATATTTATTTCTGACGTTTGTATGTGTATATACCCTTAGGATTTTCAAGATAGAGCGAGTCGGCACTGAGCGATGTGATGTCGAACGTATCGCGATTGAGCAACAGTTGTCCGTTCAGAATCTTCCATGATGTCCACGGGTTGGTCTCGGCTTTCACTTCCGAGTGTACTGTTCCGCCCTCCTCTATCATGAAGTTGCGGTCGATGCTGGTCCAATGGCCCAACAGCGACGTAACGTTGATAACACGTGTGGCAACAAGTTCGCCATCGGCTGTCTTCAATCCGGTCACCGCCATCTTGTCGCCAGCCATAAATCCTCCCTCTACATTCGACACGATACCTTCAGTGATGCCACCGTCCATATCTGCCTCGGCATCAAGAATGGTGTATGTCAGCGTGTCGCCAGCATCGGTGATGAGCTCCATTGAGTGCATCGATGTGCCGTCGCCGCACACTCCGTATACCGTAGAGTCAGCCACTTCCACATCGTCATTGTCAACAGTCTGCGGCTTCTGCTTTCTGTCGTTGCAGCTGGCAATCAGCATTACGATTGCCACTGCCAAGAATAATTTCAACTTGTTCATGATACAACGATTTTATTATTTCTTTTCCTGCGCCTTTGCCTCATTCCACAACGCATCCATCTCGCCGAGTGTCATATCCTTCAGCGGTTTGCCTATACGTATAGAGTGCTCTTCAATATAGTTGAAGCGGCGTATGAATTTAGCATTGGTTTTCTCAAGGGCCGTGTCCGGATTTATCTTGTACAGACGTGCGGCATTGATGAGCGAGAAGAGGAAGTCGCCGAATTCCTCGGTCGAGTGCTCGCGGTCTTCCTTGCGCAGTTCGGTTTCAAGTTCGCCAAGTTCCTCACGCACCTTGCCCCAAACGTCGCCCTTGTCCTCCCAGTCGAAGCCTACGTTTCGGGCTTTGTCCTGTATGCGATAAGCCTTGATGAGTGCAGGCAGAGCGTCGGGCACACCCGAGAGCACACGCTTGTTGCCGTCCTTCTCGCGCAGTTTTATCTGTTCCCAGTTCTCTATCACCTGCTGTGCGGTCTTCACCTCTTCCGAATTGTCGCGCTCTTCCTCCTTCTCACCATAAGGCAACGGCTTCGGGTCGGGTGCCCCCACCTGCGAGGGATGATATACGTGAGGATGGCGGAATATGAGTTTGTCGACAAGCTTGTTGCAGACATCAGCCATGTCAAATTGCTCCTTTTCCTGACCAATCTTGGCATAGAAGCATACGTGCAGCAGCACGTCGCCCAATTCCTTGCAGATATTCGGCTCGTCGTCCTTGAGCAGAGCATCGCACAGTTCGAATGTCTCTTCTATAGTGTTTGGGCGAAGCGACTCATTGGTCTGCTTACGATCCCAGGGACATTTCTCGCGCAACTCGTCGAGCACATCCAACAAACGGCCGAAAGCCTTGAGTTTTTCTTCTCTTGTATGCATAGTGTATATATATTAAATATGTGGGGCATACCAATTGGTGCGGTATACGATAACGCAAAGGTAAGAATAAAAATCGACACTATAAATAGGATTTTTCAATTTCATTCGTAATTTACAAATCTTTGTCAGAAATATTAAAATCGTATTTTAGGAAATATCCGTAAATTTGCACCATAGAATTTACTAAAACTGAAACAAATAACACTTAAGACAAAACCTTTATGGCTACAGCTATTATCCTTTTACAATTTGCCATCGTACTGGCTCTCATCTTTAAAGGTGCGCGCGTAGGCGGCATCGGCCTCGGCATCTACGGCATGGTGGGTGTCTTCATTCTTGTCTTCATCTTCGGACTTAAGCCGGGCAATCTGCCTATCGACGTGATGCTTATCATCGTGTCGGTGATAACGGCCGCTGCCACATTGCAGGCAGCCGGCGGACTTGACTATCTCGTAGGCATGGCAGCCAAGTTCCTGCGCAAGCATCCTACACACATCACCTATTTCGGTCCGCTCACCACATGGCTCTTCTGCCTTGTGGCAGGTACGGCACACACCAGCTATTCGCTCCTTCCTATCATTTCTGAGATTGCCACCAACTCTAAGATTCGTCCTGAGCGCCCGTTGAGTGTGGCAACCGTCTCAGCATCATTGGGCATTACTGGCAGCCCCGTGTCTGCCGCTACAGCCGCCGTCATCAGTACCGACCTCTTGGGCGGTGCAGGCATCGAACTGAAGCACATCCTGATTGTCTGCATCCCAGCTTCGCTCATAGCTATTCTTGTAGCTGCATTCGTACAAAACCGTATAGGCAAAGAACTGAACGAGGACGAGATATATCAGGAGCGTGTACGTCAGGGCATAATCAATCCCGAGAAGGACAGCAAGCTCATCGACAACATGATAAAGAATCCCGATCCGCACGCCAAGTATGCGGTTATGGCGTTTCTCTTAGGTGTGCTGTTGGTAGTAATATTCGGTAGTGTACCGTCGCTGCGTCCATCGTTCATGCTCAATGGCGAGCTGCATTACGTCAGCATGCCTGAGATTATCGAGATTATCATGATGTCGACAGCAGCTCTCATCCTGCTTGTTAGTAAGGCCAACGTGCAGGATGCCGTAAAGGGCAACGTATTTGCTGCGGGCATCAACGCCTTGGTAGCCATCTTCGGTATTGCATGGATGGGTGACACCTTCTTCAACGGCAACCTGGAATTCTTCAAGGGTCACATCGCCAGCATCGTCACACAGTATCCGTTCCTCTTTGCCATTGCCCTCTTCATCATGACCATCATGCTGTTCTCGCAGGCAGCTACAGTGCGCACGCTCTATCCGCTTGGCATAGGTCTGGGCATTTCGCCACTGGCACTGGTAGCCATGTTCCCGGCAGTTAACGGCTATTTCTTCCTGCCCAACTACCCCACAACTGTTGCAGCCATCAACTTCGACCGCACGGGTTCTACACGTATCGGCAGGTTTGTCATCAACCATTCGTTCCAGCTGGCAGGCTTCATCACTACGTTTGTATCAATAGGAGTAGGCTACATCATCATACAATTCCTATAGCAAAGGCTACCCCTTCGCCTTGCATTTATGCAGGCTGAAGGGGCAGAATATACATACAGATATTTATTGTTTAAAGGATAACTATAAAAGAAATATGAAAACTGAGAAAAACAAAGAACAGGCGCATTCTACATCTTCAAAGTCTGCGTCAGTCAGCGACATGACTGTAGGCTCGCCACTGCGCCAGATCTGCAAGTTTGCCCTGCCTCTGATATTGGGCTACATCCTTCAGCAGATGTATCTCGTCATCGATGCCGCCATCGTGGGCAGATGGATTGGCGTAGGTGCGCTGGCAGCTGTGGGAGCATCGTCGTCAATAATGTTTCTCGTTATGGGATTCTGCAACGGAGCATGTGCCGGATTTGCAATTCCCGTAGCACAGGCGTTCGGTGCAAAGGACTATCGCAAGATGCGCGTCTACGTGGCTAATGCCGTGAGAATATCGACTGTCATTGCTTCGGTGGTGACGCTGCTCTCGCTTATGTTCTGCCATAGAATACTGCAATTGGTCAACACTCCTGCCGACATCTTCCACGATGCCTACATATTCCTTATGTCGCAATTTGCCGCCATACCATTCACGTTCGGCTTCAATCTGTTCTCAGGTCAGATACGTGCGCTCGGCAATTCGCGCCAGCCATTCTATTTTCTCATCACATCTGCCGTTGTCAACATTCTGCTCGACGTTGTGCTCATACTCGGTTGCGGTATGGGTGTAGCCGGAGCGGGCATCGCTACATGGTTGTCGCAAGCCCTTTCGGTTGTGTTATGCATATGGTACATACGCAAGCGCATGCAACTGCTCATTCCTCATGGCGACGAACGACAGTTTGACAACAAGCGAACAAGCATTCTGCTCAACAACGGTGTGCCTATGGGTCTGCAATTCTCTATCACCGGCATTGGCATCATTATGCTTCAGAGTGCCAACAACGCTCTCGGCACAACCTGCGTGGCTGCCTTTACTGCCTCAATGCGAATTAAATATCTCTTCACTTGTGTATTCGAGAACATCGGAGTGGCTATGGCTACTTACTGCGGACAGAACCTCGGAGCACGCCAAATGAGTCGTATCACCAAGGGAGTGAAGGATGCTATCTGCCTGATGCTGGTCTACTTCGTCTTCACCTTCATCGTGATTTATCCCTTTGCCGACTGGATGATGCGCCTATTTGTAGACAGTGGTGAAGCTGAGGTAGTAAGCCGTGCCGCACAGTTCATGCGCATTGCCAACTACTTCTACCCTGCTCTCGGATTGCTAACCATTCTGCGTTACTCCATTCAAGGACTCGGCTTCAGCAACCTCTCGATGCTTAGCGGTGTGATGGAGATGATAGCCCGCTGTGGTGTAAGCCTCTGGCTCGTCCCCGCACTGACTTGGACCGGTGTCTGCTTAGGCGACCCAGTAGCCTGGTGTATGGCAGACGTTTTCCTAATTCCAGCCTTCCTTTGGGTGCAACATAGACTGAAAAAACAAGCAATATAGCAATGAATGCAGTCTATACGCTGCATATTTCAATGGAAATATGCAGCGTATAGACTGCATGTTTTAGTGAAAATAGGCTATCTGTTACCTTTTGCCCTATTATGTGTCTTACACAACATTTGACAATTACTTTCGTCTGTCGGTCCGCCATTGCTCCAAGCCTTTACATGGTCGGCATCCATCTCTGATAATTTCCATATTTTCTCTTTGTTTGCATCATGTCCTATAGCGCAAAGTGGACAATTACTGACACCTTTTTCCTTTGCATCCTTAGTTTGACGGTCGTACACACGACGTTTGGTTATATCGTCAAACACTCTTACGTTCAACAGTTTTGTATCTTTGCAACCACCAAGCACATATTCAAATACATTCTTAGTATCCTTTACTCGGTCATCATTATAAAGTTCTGCAACCTTGTGCGAGACATCTACATGATCGTAGGGATTGTTATGGAAACGCTCGTATAGTTCGCCCCAATCCAACCCGCACATCTTTGGATACACATCATCGAAAGTCTGTTCTATCCACGATATCACATCATTGAAATACATACGCAGTTCGTTAATATTATCATCCATACGATGCTCCTGCATATATTCTTCAATATTATTGCGACTCACCCATTTGAGTGCTGTTTCCAATATTTCCTGTCTGTTCGCCGACCCATGTATATAACAGCCCCATTTCTGCAAACGTGAGTCTTCCTTGTTACTGAATTCCTTGCGCGCAGCCGTAACGAACGGACCTGAATATATGGCATTACGTGTTTCCTGGGCATTAATCTGTACACCACCCATGTTTATAATCTTGAACCATTCTTTTATCTCCGACTCAGTTCCTTCGCATATATAGGCTATCAACTCTGTATTCTCTATCAACTGCCGTTTGTCTACAGGCAAAGGCTTAAACTTATATGGTTTTCCATTAAACATTACAGAAAACTTGCCTATAATATAACGTCCGATACTTGTTATACGCTGCTGTCCATCAAGCACTTCAAGTTGTCCATCGGCACGACGGTTGAAATAGAGCAAACCAAGAGGATATTCTTTCAACAACGAGTCGATAACAGCAACCTCCTTTACTCCATTCTTCTCACTATAGAGATAATTACGCTGATACTCAGGCTGAATAGTGAGTTTTCCAGACAAGCCGTAGAGTCCTTTTCCGTCAATTTGGCTAAAAGTAAAACCCTCGCAAAGTTCTTTGATTGTATATTTCTTTAATTCTACTTCCATTGTGATTAGTTTGTTGAGTATTGGGAATTTGTTACTTTTTCTTACGTATCAGGATTCGAGCATACGCTTGTGTATAGTATTTTCCATCTACGATATAATACACATCACCTTCAATAGGTCCATCCACCTCAATAGCAGCACCATCATTAAGTTTTGTTACAACAGACTTTTTGCCAGTCTTGCTCACTTGTATTTGTTTCGGAAAGACTTTAGTTGCCATACCAAACCAGGTCTTCGTTATCCCGACAATTTCAAATTGTTCGGGGTAATATTTATCAAGGAATGTAATAGGCACACCCATTATATCATCGTAGTCTTTTGGAATAGCATCTGTATATGGCACCTCAATTGCTTCAAAGTTATCATATACACTGTATTGTTTGCCTTTAACCTCTTTATGCTTACTGTATTTTATATTATCAGCCATAGTCATGAGTTCGAGTGGATGATGGCGTCGTCCATGATCTATATTTGTATACCATCTAACGCCTTTAACACGTATATACTTCTTCCCATTCTCATCAATACGCCACCCCGCAGCTTTAAGCGGATATCCTTCAGGCACCTCAAACTCCCTATCGCCACTATGAATTGTACATCCCATCCAAACACTATTGTTTTGAATTAAAGGAAATACTTCCTTGTAGGTAACACAATTTATGTTACCGATAATGATAAACTGCTTTTTAGCTTCAACTATCCAAGCTAAAAACACTCTGAACAAAGAAAACGGAGGATTTGTTATGATGATGTCGGCTTCATCTCTCAGCTTCTTTACCTCTTCACTTCTAAAGTCGCCGTCACCTTCAAGATAATCCCACTGCAAGTCATCAAGATCAACAACTCCATCGCCTGTAGTATCTTCTGTAAGCACAAAGATCTTTCCGTGAGTTCTTGTTTTGTCCTTGTCGAATTTGGGCGATTGCGTTTCAAACAACGATAGTTGTGTACCGCCTTTATACGTTTTGCTGTCAGGTGCATAACTTGTTGATATGAGTTTCTTCAAACCCAATTCTTCAAAGTTCTGCGCAAAATACCTTGTGAAGTTGCTCCATTCTGGATCGTCACATGGCAGCAACACGGTTTTCCCACGAAACACATCAGGGTTATAATCAAGATATGCCTCCATTTCAGCCTCAATGTCGTAAAACTGCGTATAGAATTCATCTTTCTTGGCAGCCTTTGCTTTGGATAATGTACTGTTTGCCATAAAAATTGATAGTTGTTTTTAGTTGGCACCCAACTATCAATCCGCAAACGCGACAGTATACGACAAGACATAAGAAAAGCGTGATGCCATCCTTATCGCGTTTAGCACGGGGTGGCCTCGGATTGGAACCCCGGAGTATCTCTAAGAATGCACCACGCCTATTGCGTGTGCATCGCTTTTGATACTACAGGGATAACTATACGAGTCACCTGTCACATATTATTCGTGCTTTTTATTCCAAATGAGTTTCCGAGGCTCTTGGCTAAACGCGAAATAATAGCGAATGCATATTTTTTACCACAATGTCTGGATATCATACCGTGAAATACGGAGAAATCCATCGCAAAGATACGAAAAACATTTGAATTAGATATGTAAAAGCTAAAAAAGCTCTCCTAAAACTGTCACTATTGCCGACTCAGCACGATTGAAATGAGACGGCGTGACATATGAAATGAGCATGCGCACCTATTGGGATGAGAGCTCGTTCCAATTGATGCCAACTCACGAATCAAGCCGAATTATGTAACATAATACATTACTTTTGTCATAAAAACGATGGGGATGCAGTCTATACACTACATCTTTCAATGGAATTATGCAGTGTATAGACTGCATGTTTAGTAAAAACATGCTTAGTCGAGAGATAAGTTCTACATTGGGTGGAAGATATTTGACAAAAGATAAATACCGTGCTTCTGTAGCCGTGAACAATGAAACATTATTCACGGCATGGTCTGTTGGTAAGTATGTTTCTGACAAACTCAAAAACGAAGAATAGGGAAGTAAAGTCGTATCCCAACTGTCTGAATATATTCGCTCAAAGCGCCCTGATATTAAGGGATTTAGCAAGAGAAATCTTTATAACATGGTGATGTTTTATGATGAATATTCTTCAGAAACATTTGCTGCAACTATAAGAAAATATATGACAGACAAATTTGTGCAGTCAGAAACTGCACAAATAGGATTGGAACAGGAGAACGCCATAATTGTGCAGTCAGGAACTGCACAATTTGTCCAATTACAAACTGGACAAATGCCCAATATCCTGACACTAACGACTTTGACAAACCATATTGAGATATTGTGCAGGCGTAATACCACAGGAACAAATGCAACAGCAGTTAAGAGAGTTTTGCCAGTTCTTTTTAACAGAAGATAAACCGAAAAAGAAATAACGCAGATTAGAAACCGATTGAAACTGTTGGACATTGTGAGTCCAACAGTTTCAATCGGTTTAGTACATATCCTTTAAATCATTTATTAGTCATACAATATTTTATGAGACAAGCTATGATGTGAGCACATAAGGCACCAATTACGAACATACCCAACATTCCCAACCAACTATTAGCAAATGATGACACTTCGCAACCAACAGCAACAACCAAAATTATTGACCATCCCTCAATAGTGTTTTGGGCATAATCTGGAGAATACTTTTTTAGAAAGTGGAACATATTTGTATTTATTTGTCTCATTATTTTTCATGTACAAAAGTACAAAAAAGATAGATAGGTAGAATTATTTTAAACAACAAAATAACCATACTTAACCTTTGTCATTTCAACAAAAACGTGTAACTTCGCAATCGATAATATATTATCAATAAATTATTGATTATGGCAGAAACAAATAAGATATTAGCAATATTAGACAACTATCTACACGACAATCCAGACGAGATTGCAAAGGAGATAGCTGCCGAATTCCGCCGTCGTAGAATAGAGAAGAACCTTACTCGCGAACAAGTGGCTGAGAAATCGGGAGTTGCTGTGAGCAATATTGTGAGATTTGAACAGAAAGGACTCATTTCACTCAAAAACCTAATAGGCATTGCTATGGCATTAGAATATACTTCTGAAATTCGGCATATCTTCTCACAACAGAAGTATGACACAATGGAAGAACTGCAAGAGATAAAGCGAAACATGAACAAGAAAAAAGCCTATAAGAGATAAAACAAGCTTACATTGATTATGAAAATGAAAAAGATAGAATCATTACAAGTTAGGTTTCACAACAAGAAGGTCGGCACATTAACATTAACTGCCGACAAGAAATGCTGTGTCTTCGAATACGATAGTCAATGGCTGACAGAAGGATTCAGCATCTCTCCCTTGGAATTGCCATTGAAACCCGGACTTTTTATTGCTCAGCCAAATCCTTTCAATGGCAACTTTGGCATATTCGAAGACAGTTTGCCTGATGGCTATGGCCGCTATCTTCTTCACAAGACGTTACTAAAAATAGGCATTAATGACTTCGAACTCTCTGCACTCGACCGCTTAAGCTTAGTAGGAAATGGTGGTATGGGAGCTTTAACATATGAGCCTGAGACTTTTGTAGAAAGAGAAATGGAACTGCAAGACTTCGACCTTTTGCAAGAAAAAGCCCTTGAAGTATTAAGAGAACAGCAAGACACAGACGCAGGACTGCTTCTATACAATAGTGGTAATAGTGGAGGTTGCAGGCCTAAGGCTATATTCTCTGACGAAGAAGGACATTGGCTTATCAAATTCCGCCATACTTATGATCCACAAGACATGGGCAAAAAGGAATTTGAATACAACGAGAAAGCACGACAATGTGGCATTATCGTACCCGACTTCAAACTGATTAATGATAAATATTTCACCACTCGCCGCTTTGACATTACTGCTGATGGTGAACGTATACACACAGCTACAGCAGGTGGCTTGCTGTCAATATCTCTTAGCAACCCTGTGCTTGACTATGTTAATCTATTGGCACTGACCGGCTATCTTACACAGAATTATAAAGATGTGGAACAAATGTATCGTAGAATGGTGTTCAATTATATTGCAGAAAACAAAGACGATCATTGCAAGAATTTCAGCTTTATAGTTACCAAAGACAAGGACAACAAATGGCATTGGCATTTGGCTCCTGCATACGACCTTACTCATTGCACTGAGGGATATAATGGCGAACACGCTACATCAGTAAACAATTCGGCTCATCCATCTTTAGAGGATATGATTGCTGTCGGTATAAAGAATAAAATGCAAGAGCAAAGGTGTAGAGAAATATACTATGAAGTTGAGGATATTATAAAACAGCAATATTAACGATTGATATGACTATAACTGAACATTTCATTTGCGGTAAGCATACAGCTGCCGACTGCGAGGACGGCATTGTCGTGAACAATGACTTTGCTGCCGTTATCGATGGTAGCACAAGCAAGACCCCGACAAGGCTTGACCCTTCGATGAAGAATGGACGTTTTGCCATGCTGCTCATAAGCGAGTATATCAAGCAGATACCAGCCGACTATACCATGGACGACTTCTGCCGAGGCATAACGCTTCGCTTTGCTGAAGAATACGACAAACGTGGTATAACGGAACGTATGGCAGAGCATCCAGAGGAACGCCTTACGGCTTCTGCCATTATATATAGCAACAGTAAGAAAGAAGTGTGGATGGTGGGCGACTGCCAAGCTATAATAGACGGAACTTATTACGACAACTCCAAGCCTTACGAACAAGAGATTGCCATGCAACGTGCAGCACTGATAAAGAATGGTATGTCGCCAAAAGATGCACGACGCACTATTGAGCCTCAACTGATAAAGGCTATGCTGGAGGGACAAAACCGACAGTATGCCGTTATTGACGGAACACCAATATATATGCCTGGCACTCGCATTGTCAAGGCATCAAATTCTGTTGTGCTTGCATCTGACGGCTACCCTACTCTGCTACCTACACTAAAAGAAAGCGAAAAAGCCTTGGCACACCATCTAATTGATGATCCACAGAACATAGGCGAATTTGTTGCTACCAAGGGACTGGTTGAAGGAAACGTAAGCTTCGACGACCGAACTTACATTAAACTGAAGATATAAATAGATTATATATTTTTTCGCTCATTGAGCAAATACGTGATAAAGTCGTCGGAGATATTTGAGATTTCGTTTTTGTCGTATATAGTCAGCAAGTCTATTACAATAACATCCTCTTCTTGGTAAAGGTTGTAAGTGATGACCCTTGCACCACCTCTCTTTCCTTTACCTTTGCTGGCTATAGCCATCCTTACCTTCCTGACACCTCTGCCAAGACTGTTGCCTTGATAAGGATCCTTTTCTAACTCATTAAGGAAAGTATCATAATCGTCAATTATAGAACGATACTTCTTAATTAATTTTCTAAGTTGTCGTTCAAACTCCTTTTCTACATTTATCTTTACTTCCATACTAATCCTCTTCACGAAGTTTTCTCAAGAATTCCCTTGCATCCATCGGCTTAGTTCCATTCTTTCTGTGGTCCTCCATCTGGTCGAGTGCACGGTTAAGGCTTTCCGACACATAAGCCTCCTGCTCTGCCTGCGTCATATAGGACTCTTGATAACTTCTTGCTGGCTTAGAAATAGTATTTGATAATTTTTCGGCATAATCCTTTATCTTGGCGACAAACTCGTCATGTGTATATTTGCCAGTTGTAGCTACTTGCAATTGAATGTTAATAGTTTCCATTATCTTCCTTTCTTCTAAATTACGTTTACAAAGCTAACAGTATTTCTTGAAAGTTCCAAACGTTTAACTATGTTTTTTGCACATGCGGTAGCTCTATTTGTTGTAACTACCAATATTATTATGTATTTTTGCACTTGTGAAATGATATTGTCAAAAGGCTGATTTAGCGCCTTGAGTATGCAGCATAGCTCTATATTCAATAGGACTTACACCTTATTTTCGCTTAAAGGCTGTGCAAAAGTGGCTTTGGTAGTCGTAGCCTAATTTTTATATTGGAAGAAATGAGTAGAATAGATGTTAACATCATTACGATTTATGGTGGTCGCTTCCTGGTTTACCGCTATCAAGGACCGTATGAGAGACTGGCAGAAGTAAACGCCAAGGTTTATTGTGAACTCCTTCCTGCATCTGGCGAGAAGGTGAAGTTGGGAAGCGGAGTGTTGGAACATTGTCAGATGTTTGAGCGTTACTTGAACGACCCGGAGACAACAGCTCCGGAGGAATTGCTAACAGAAATTTGGATTCCGATAGAGTAATAATTATAAGGATAAAGAATGTTATGAAGAAAGAGATAAATCCAAGAGAAACTTCCAGAGCGGAGGCATTCGAATTATGGATGTCGTCGCCGATGCCGATGGTAACCCTGACCAAGACATTCGATGTTTCCAGAATTTTGAAGATAAGCAGGAAGAGGGGATGGAAATTCAATATGATCTTGTGCTGGGCGATAGGCTGTGCTGCATCGAGAACCAAGGAGTTTTATCTTCTTCCGGAAAAAGACTTTGGTTCATCCTGGCGATTGATGCAATACGATTCAATCGCCATTAATGTAATCGTGGAGAATAAGAAGGGTGGAATAAACTCCTGCGATATTCCTTATTCTGATGATATTCAGAAATTTAATGAAGATTATCTTCGTCTGACTTCTGAGGCTGCTGCTGAATGCAAGTCATCATCTTTAGAGAATGCGATGGTGGTGGGAACGTCGGCGATGATAGGAACGGAGCTTGATAGCATTGTGAACCAATACACAGATTTGTTTTGCAATCCCATGCTAATGTGGGGGAGTTATCGCCGTGGCTTCTTCCGAACCACGCTCCCAATCTCCTTCCAGTTTCATCACGTACAGATGGATGGCGGTCATGCAGCACAATTCTTAGAATTGTTACAAGCAATAATTAACTTGTAAAATATTTTTTTAATATCCTATCTGTTGGCAATTATTATGAAGGACTGCCATTGCAATAGAATTGGATGACAAGGGAAAGGGACTGGTGGATCGGAAGGAAGTCTGAATAAAAGACATTAGCATCATTACTATGACATTTCAAAAAAAAGTGTAACTTCGCAATCGATAATATATTATCAATAAACTATTGATTATGGCAGAAACAAATAAGATATTGGCAATTTTTCATAGATTTTCCTCAACAAGGATACAATTATTTATTGAAACATACAAGCTTTTTGATATCGTATTTGGCATTAATAGAATAATGTCAAATACGAATATCATATAAGTACATTTTGCATTCTACAACCGCTTATTACAACCCTGCAAAATACGTCTTCAATGCCTCCACATATTTCATCATGGCATTGCGCCCCGTGTCTGTCATCTTGCAGATGGTTCGGGGTTTTACGCCCGAGCCATCTGTAGTCTTTGATATATAGCCTGCTGTGACCAGTTTGTCCAACTGTACACTAAGGTTGCCTGCCGTCGATTCTGTCTTTTCCTTGATATAGTTGAAGTCTGCTTCCTCTACATTCAGCAGAATAGACATTACGGCAAGGCGCAACTGACTATGGAGTAAAGGATCCAACTCTTTCATTATTGTTGCTTTTTTGCTTTGAAGTTAAGGATATGTCCGGGGATGATAAGGGTAATGACAAAGGACAAGACCATCTTTCCCATCTGCATAATACTGATAACTTGTTCACCACAAACAAAGTCGCGAAGCAGTCCTGTGCCAATCACTACACCAAGAAGTCCGCACATCTGTATCGACTCCTCCTTAAGTATTACGCCAGTGGTGTATGTGCCTATACCCGGCAACAACATACCCAACAAAAACATTCCATTCCAACTCCTTACTTCTCCGAAATGTAATAGGCAGCTAATGGCGTAGACTGCAAACACGGCACTAATAATAGCCCACACATTATTTATAGTGTTGCTTGCATAAGTGCTTGCCACATGACTCTTGCGCTTTGCCTTGTAGGTCTTTATGCCTGAGGCTGTGAATCCAGCTATAGGTATGGCCATGTACAGCCAAGCAAATCTTGGGTCGTTGGTTGCGAGCAGCATGACGATTACTGCCAACGATATTGCTGCACTAAGGTAGCCCCACATAAGGAAACTGTCACCATTGCCTACAGACAAATCCTTCTTTGTCTGATTTATCATTCGAGTGATAAGCTCAAGACTCTCCTGCTCCGAAATCTTCTTCTCTTCCATTTTTCTTACTTTATTGCGACACACTTATTGCCTATATCAAACGCGATGTGCCAGGTTAAACACTTAGTTTATTTTATAAACCATCTTTGGAAAAAGAGAAGCAAGGAGGTCGACTCTCACTTGCTTTAGCCAGCATTATTCTCTTCTAACACTAATGATTACTGTTGCAAATTTAGCTTAGTTTATTTTATAAACCAAATGATTTGCAATAAAATAGCCATTATTTAACCTTTGTTTACAACTGACTATAACTTTGCTATTTGCTCAGCAACGTTTAGTGCCATAGCCGTTTCTCCTGGCAGATAGAGATAGAGATAGAGATACACATCTCTATCAACATAAAAAATCGTTGCTCTTGCCATAGAACTGGATGAGAAAGGAAAAGGATTGGTAGATTGGAAGGAAGTGTAAATAAAATGGTTTGCCGACAGTAGCATCACACATGCGGCAACTCCACAACAAAAATAGTGCCTTTGCCTTGTTCTGAATTTACTACTATGTTTCCTCCATGCAGACTGACTATCTTATGGGCGAGGGTCATACCTATGCCGTGACCATCAACTGTCTGCTCTTTAGCTCCACGATAGAACAAAGTGAAAAGATTCTCCTTATCCTTGTCAGACATTCCGAAACCGTTGTCAGACATTCGTACAACGCTCCACTTATCTCTAAAGGATATTTGCACCATAGAAGAATGGTTTGCTGAATATTTGCAGTTGTTTTCTATCAGATTAGAGAATGCTATATTCAGCAGATAAGGATTGCCGAGCGTGGTTATAAGTCGGTCGTCGTCGTCATCTTCATTGCCAAAAACCAACTCAATATTATAGTCGGGATGTGCTCTCATTATTAATTCTCTAACATCAAGCAACAGTTCGTCCAATCTAACTTCCCTCATACTTATCTCCTCCTTGCAATAATCAGCCTTGGCAAGATTGAGCAGTCCGTCAATCAGTCGTGTCATTCGCTTTGCATCCTGCTGCATATTAAGCATAGCGTGGCGATACTGCTCGCAGGTGCGCTCCTTCTGCAGCGACACGTCAAGCTCGGCTGTCAAGGCAGCCAAAGGAGTGCGCAATTCATGTGACACATTGCTGACAAACTGTTTTTGCGACTCAAAGGAAATTTCCAGACGCTTAAGCAACTCATTGAAGGCAATGCTGAGTTCACCCAATTCATCCTTTTCGTTTTTTACCGGTATGCGACGGTTAATGTGCGATGCCGTTATCATCTCCGCCTCATTCACGATATTACGGATAGGCTTCAGTGACATTCGTGCCAAGAAATATCCAGCAACAAAGATCAAGAGCAAACCTACTATAAACATTATAATCAAGGCCTTTTGTAACCCCACAAGATTGCTGTAGCCATAACCATCGTAGGCAGCGGCAGTAACTATATATTGCTTGCCCTTATACATATAGACCATACCGATACCTTGATACTTGCCTATATGAAATTCTATCTCCTTCTTCTTCAATATCGCGTTTATCATGCTCTGCGTCTCCTTCACTATGTCATTATGTATGGCATCATGATATAGCATTTGGAAGTCAGTAGTATAAACAGCCACTTCCACCTCGTTGATAAACTTACGATTGTTAAGATATACCGACTGCATGGTACGAGCGTCCACCTGACCTGCAAGAAAGAGATTGGCCTTGGTGATGCCCTCGCTTTTAAGGTTTCGAAAAAAGGTTTGGTCGCGAGTATGCTCGCTAACAAGATAAATAAGAACCGTACACAGCAAGAATATTGTTGCTGTGACACAAGTATATTTTAAAGTAAGGGCTGTTCTGATTTTCATATAGATAAAAGGAAAATTAAGTTTGCAAATCAACTATCAACTCTCAACTCACCAACAATCAACTCGTCTACTTGTATACTTGTCTACTTGTCAATATAAACCCCACACCAGGTTTGGTATGAATTAGCTTTACATCAAAGTTCTTATCCATCTTTTTGCGCAGATAGTTGATGTAGACATCAATAAAGTTAGTACCAGTATCAAAGTGAGTATTCCATACTTTCTCTGCTATTTCTACACGGCTCACTACCTTTTCAACATTCTCAACAAGATACACCAGCAAACTGTATTCTTTTGGCGAGAGTTTTATGGGTATATTGTTTCTTGTTACTTCTTGTCGCTCAAGGTTGATTGTTAAGTCGGCATACTTCATCTCCTTAACAACATCAACGCTCGATATGGCACGTCTCTTCAACAGAACCCTTACCCTTGCCAAGAGTTCGCGAAAGTCGAAAGGCTTCACCATATAATCGTCAGCCCCTACATCAAATCCTTCCAACTTGTCGTCGGCAGTTCCCAATGCCGTAAGCATCAGAATGGGTATCTGCTCATCGGTTTTACGAATTTGCTGACACACCTCAAAACCATTGAGTTTTGGCAGAATGATATCCGATATAATTAGCTGAAAAGAATTGGTATGGAAAAAGCGCAATCCCATCTCGCCATCATAAGCCACCATAACCTGATAGCCATTCTCCTCCAAGCCAATCTTTAATAGATCGGCCACTCGCTTTTCGTCCTCTATCACCAATATACTAATCATACATTTCTCATGTCTTGTTTGGGTGCAAAGTTACATCATTTCCACAAATAAAACAGAATAATCGGTATTAGAAAACTATTAGAATTTGTTCTAATTAGATTCTAATCACACTCTAATTGTTTTCTAATACCCACTACCAATAAAACACGATATCTTTGCAAGAAAAAAAACAAATAGTTATGATTCTGTTTTCTGAATATCTTACAAGAATAGGATGTGCCTTCGTGATGGGCACATTTATTGGAGTGGAACGACAAATACGCCAGCGTAATGCTGGACTGCGTACCAATATTTTAGTGTCGATAGGTGCAGCAGCATTTACTATTTTGTCCTACTCTATGACTACTGGCAACGGCGACCCTTCTCGTGTAGCAGCACAGATAGTTTCGGGTATTGGTTTCTTGGGTGGAGGACTCATTCTAAAGGACGGATTAACGGTGAGAGGTCTGAATACAGCTGCCACTATATGGTGTTCGGCAGCATGTGGCACTCTTTCTGGAGTCGGACTCTATAAAGAGGCAGCCATATTGGTAATATGTGTATTGTTGACTCATTGCCTTTTCCGTCCGCTATGCGCACTTCTTGAAAAACGCACAGCCAAAGTATACCACTATTCTATACGTGCCGAATGTCAGCGAAACGCATCGAACAGCATACAAAAGCTTATAATGGACACTCTCGCTTTCGACCAAGATGTACAGCTTAACTCTCTGTTCTACAAAGGCGACGACGAGCGTGTCACAGTATGCTGCGACATGGCAACATTAGGCGAGCACAAAGTTCTGTTAGACCTTGTTGTGTCACGACTTCGCTCACGCTCAGAAGTATATAGTGTGGGTTGGGAGAAAAAGGAGTCGCCGCAAGAAGACTTCTGACAATATTTGGAATTATTAAAGGGACAACTTTGTGTAATACTGATATCATATGCCTTCGCTCCAAAGTCTTCTGAAAAAATCAAGGAGTATGTCTTCAATGCCTCCACATATTTCATCATGGCATTGCGTCCCGTGTCTGTCATACTACAGATGGTTCGGGGTTTTACACCCGAGCCATCTGTAGTCTATGAAAAAAGACTTATCAAGTTTTTATAGATAAGATCTTTGCCTGACCGATTGTTTTTATTATTTAATGGCAACTCTCCCTTACAACCAACGCTTAAATACCCTTATATATCGTGTCTTCAACCATTGTGTCAACACGCAATACGACAACAGGATGCCTATGAGCCATGGGAAATACGATAGAGGCAGAGGTGTGAGACCTATTGAGCTACCGAATGATGTAAATGGTATGCAGATGCCTATTGCCATGATAGAGAAGGTCATGAGCATTACGGGCCATGAGGCTGAACTTTGTATGAATGGCACTTTGCGTGTGCGAATCATATGTACAATAAGCGTTTGAGACAGCAAGCCCTCAACAAACCATCCCGACTGGAACAGCGATTCCATATCCGGACCTTGACACTTGAACACCCACCACATAAGCAAATACGTAGCAATATCGAATATCGAACTGATAGGACCTATCCATATCATAAACCTACTCAAATCGCCAGAATCCCAAACACGTGGTTTGCGCAGATACTCGCTATCCATACGGTCGAATGGAATGGTGGTCTGAGATATATCGTATAGCAAATTCTGAATCAAGAGATGAATAGGCAGCATCGGAAGGAATGGCAAGAATGCACTCGCAGCCAACACACTAAACATATTGCCAAAGTTAGAACTGGCTGTCATCTTGACGTACTTTACGATATTACCAAATGTCTTACGACCTTCAAGCACACCATTCTCCAATACCATTAAGTCCTTCTCAAGCAGGATGATGTCGGCACTCTCCTTCGCTATATCAACAGCCGAATCAACCGAAATACCAATATCCGACTCTCTCAAGGCAGCAGCATCATTAATGCCATCGCCAAGAAAACCAACCGTATTATTACTTGCTTGCAGCAGTTGGATTATCTCGGCTTTCTGCATGGGAGTGAGCTTTGAGAAGATGATGCACTCGGTCACGGTCTTCATCTTAGCCTCACGGCTCATAACTTCAAGTTCAGGACCTGTGATAGAGGCAGAGGTATTAATGCCCACTTGTCGTGATATTGCTTTCACTACAGCCTCATTGTCTCCCGAAAGCACTTTCACCTCCACTCCATGCTCATGCAACTGGCTTATAGCCTGTGCTGCCGACTCCTTTGGCGGGTCGAGAAAGGCAAGATAACCAATGAGCACCATGTCCTTCTCGTCATCAATGGCAAAGTTGTTCTCCTTACTCAAGAAGCTCTTTTGTGCCAATGCCAGCACTCTCATGCCTTGAGCATTCATCTCCGTTACGATACGTTGAGCCTTGCTGCGCATTACATCAGTCAAAGGCAGCACCTCGCCATCATATTCAGCATACGCGCATACCGTGAGCATTTCCTCAACGGCTCCCTTGGTGATAATCTGCCGCTTGCCATTCATGTCCTCCACTACCACCGACATACGTCTTCTTGTAAAGTCAAACGGTATCTCGTCCACCTTTTTATACGAGCTGCTTAAAGTCTCAAGTCCAAGTTCCTTGACATGCGAGAGGATGGCACGATCCATCAGATTCTTCAGTCCCGTCTGAAAGTAACTATTGAAATAGGCATGTCGCAGGATGCGGTTCGCCTTATCCTCAGTTCCGTCTACATTTACATGACGCTCCAGCACGATATGGTCTTGCGTAAGTGTTCCTGTCTTATCGGTGCAAAGAATGTTCATTGCGCCAAAGTTCTGTATGGCATTCAAGTCCTTAACGATGGTTTTCTTCCTTGACATCATCATCGCTCCCTTTGAAAGGTTGGCGGTTACTATCATTGGAAGCATCTCGGGCGTAAGACCCACAGCCACGGATATGGCAAAGATGAAGGCATCCATCCAGTCGCCTTTGGTGATGCCATTCACAAGAAACACGACTGGAACCATTATCAACATAAAGCGTATGAGCAACAGGCTCACCTTGGTAATGCCCTTGTCGAAAGCCGTAGCTGCACGATGTCCAGCCACGCTCTTGGCTATTGTACCAAGATAGGTATGGTTGCCCGTCGCAAAGACTATGCCCTTGGCAGAACCACTTACCACATTCGAGCCCATAAAGCAGATGTTGTCCAAGTCAACAATACAGCCCGAGTGCTTGCGCTGTCTTGACAGATTGGGATATTTCTCAATAGAATCCGACTCACCCGACAAGCTCGACTGGCTTACAAACAAGTCTTTCGACTCTATGATGCGTATGTCGGCAGGTATCATGTCGCCTGCCGAGAGCATGACAACATCGCCTGGCACAAGTTCCTCATTGCTTATCTCATCGCCAGGTGAACCGCCACGACTTGCAGCTCCTGCTCTAATCACATAACAAGTATTTGTCACCATCTTCTGCAATGCCTCACTCGAACGGTTGGCTTTCCACTCCTGGCAGAAGCGAAGTATGGTACTAAGGATTATCATGGTCGAAACGACGATGATTGAAGTCCAATCCTTGTCGGCCGGATCAGCCATCCACACATCCATGACAAACGAGACAGCCACCAACACGGTGAGCACACCCACAAAGGGATTGATGAACGCCTTGGCAAGCATCACCAACGGACGCTTCTTCTTTTCGTGCTCAATCTCGTTCTTTCCATAAAGCGACTGACGCTTCTCAACCTCTTCGTCGACGAGTCCTAACGATGTGGTCTGGAAGTAAGCAAACACTTCCTCAATTGGTGTCTTTGCTGCCATCAATACCCTCTCGGCATTGAAGGTCTTCTGTACTTTGTTCTTTTTAGTATTCCACATAATGCTTTTCTTTTATGGATTTACTATGTTTTTTGTTTCGCGGTGCAAAACTACTCAAAGTATTCCGTAGCATCAGTTAGAAATTTATTAGAACGGTATTAGAAAGTTATTAGAGCCACTGCTCCACATATAATCGCCACTACACATTAATCTACAAAGAAAGAAGAAAAAGCATGGATATTTGAAAAAACCATTGTATATTTGCAATAAGAAACCAACGAGTTGGATATTATGGTAAAGACAAACAATAGAAGATTGCCAGTAGGCATCCAGTCTTTTGATGTAATTAGAAAAGAAGGATACCTTTATGTTGACAAGACAGATATCATTTGGCAACTTGCCAATAGTGGAAAGAAGTATAATTACCTGAGCCGCCCACGCCGCTTTGGCAAGTCGGTGCTTGTCGATACTCTCGAAGCTTACTTCATGGGAAAGAAGGAACTATTCGAGGGATTGAAGATAATGGAAATGGAGAAGGAATGGGTGAAGCGACCTGTCATAAGGCTCGATATGAGTCAGGCTGGCGCTGGACCTGAAACTGTGCGTAGTTATCTGGACAATGCTTTTCATACTTTAGAAACAGAGTATGAAATTGTTGTACGCCAAGATAGTTCTCTTGCCGTAAGATTCAATAATATCATTGAGGGTGCTTACAACAAAACTGGACAGCAAGTGGCTATCCTCATAGACGAATACGACTCTCCATTGCAACATTCATGGAAGACTCCACAGCATGAAGCATGCACCTCTATATATAGAGAGGTGTTTGCCATATTGAAAGCCGACGACAAATACGAGAAGTTTGTCTTTATCACAGGTATCACCAAGTTTACGCAAATATCGCTATTCTCTGTGCTCAACAATCTGAGCAACATCAGTTTTGAACCAGAATATGCTGCCATCTGCGGTATTACCAAGGAAGAGGTGCTGCATGATTTCAAGCCAGAAATCAATAAGCTGGCAGAATATGAGGGCTGGACATTCGATGAAGCAGTAGCACAGTTGACTGCATATTACGACGGCTATCATTTCAGTCGCCGCAACATGGTGGACGTATTCAGTCCTTTCAGCCTTATCAATGCACTGGCTGATTCTGACCTTAAGAACTACTGGGCTTCGTCTGGTGCAACCTCGTTGCTTCCTAAGTTTGTGGATGATATGGAGATTCGTTTGAAAGATTTTGATAATTGTGCCTTATTAAGCACAATTATAGAAACTTCTGACGTGACGGGCGGCGGACCGGAGCTGTTTCTTTACCAATCGGGCTATCTCACTATTAAGGGTTACATGAACGGAACTTACCTTTTGGGCATTCCTAACTTTGAGGTAAAACAAGCATTAAACGAAATTGTATTGCCTACGCTTGCCATGCGCAAGAGTAACGACATGCAATCGACACAGGCTTTTCTTAATCTCTACCTCAGCGTGGGCAATCTCCCCGAAGCCATGAAATGCCTGAAGGCTCTCATCGCGGATGTACCCTATAGCAACAAGAAGCTTGCAAGCATGGATATGGAGGAGCGCTACCGCCTTATTATGAGCACAATATTCAATGCTATCGGTTGCCGCGTGGAAGTAGAGAAGATGATTGCTACTGGCAGAATAGATATGGTTGTACAAACTACCAATTATATATATGTATTGGAACTGAAGCTAAGTAACAATGGCGGTATTGACGCAGCAACCGAGCAAATAAGAGCCAAGCAATATATTGAGCCGTTCAAAGCTGACAAACAAAAAGTTGTTGCTCTTGCCATAGAACTGGACGAGAAAGGAAAAGGATTGGTAGACTGGAAGGAAGTGGATTAAATAAGATTTTAAATCATATCATATTCTACTTCACAAACCTCAGCCTCGTCCACAACCATCGTGGTATCATTGACCATGCTGCTACAAGCAAGCGATAGCGCCAGTCGATTGTTACGGTCTCTTTGCCTTGCATCACAGCCTTTACTATAGAGCGTGCAACACTATTAGCCGAGAGTTGCAAGGGGAAATGACTTCCGGCTATAAGGTCGGTAGCTACAAAGCCGGGACGGATGTCGGTGATATGGATACCGAGTCGGCGCATGCGCGACTGCTGGGCAAGACATTCAAGATAGTGCGACTGGAAACGCTTGGTGGCTGAATAAGCTGGCGCTGCTCCCAATCCACGTGTGCGTGCTATGGAGGTGATGCAAGCAATCTGTCCACCTTTATTATTATTGGCATACCAACTGTATGCTGCCGTAACCATACGTGTGAAGCCCAAGCCGTTGGTCTCCACGGTCTTCATCTCGCGTTCGACATCAAGCTCGCAGTTCTCCCACCCTATTCCCGAACTATGGAAATAGAGATCCATACCGCCAAGCTCGGCTATAAGTTCATTGAGCTGCTGTGGTGCAGCCTCATCAGTTACGTCTATCTGTCGATAAGCCTTGATGTTCTCGTTACACTTTACTATCGCTTCAAGTCTATCGACACGTCGTCCGGCTACACCTACAATGTATCCTCGCTCGGCAAGGATACGAGCCACCTCAAGACCAATGCCTGAGGTAGCTCCTATTACTATTGCCTTCTTCATTGTCTGATTACTCTATTTATACCGGAACTCTTACTACGTCTACCACATGACTGCCAGCCCCGATTAGGTCGGCACGCTCTGAGATGCACTTCTGATATTCTATGAAACGGGCAAACGTCTCGTCGCTCATGCGGTTGAGTCGTGTGCGCATATAGTCGGAAGCTCCGTCAGGCGAGAAGATAGTGATGCGCTCCAAACCTGCACATTCGTCCAGTCGGTTGATGTCATCAATACGTACATAGTCGTAGAGTTCGTCTGCCGATGCCTGTATATGGAAGTTCTCATCGACAGCACCACGCTCCAACAATCCTTCTATACGGTCTTCATCGAAGCAATACGACAGTATGCTGTACTCGTTCATCAAGTAAGCCACGAATATAAGTCCGTCAGGTTTGGTGACGCGTTTTGCCTCGTTAAGAGCCTTAAGCTTCTCGTCATCGCCAATGAGATGATAGAGCGGACCGAGCAACAGCGTAACATCTGCCATTGCTGTAGGCAGGAACGGCATGTTGCGTGCGTCGCCCTGCACAACATCGGCAGTAGGTTCACGCTTGAGGAACACTTCGATGTTGCGTCGCACCAGTTCTACAGCCTTCACCTTATAGCCTTCTGCCATAAGAGCCGATGTGTAGCGACCAGTACCTGCACCTATGTCGAGCAGTTGCATGTCGGGAGTTATGAACCTACGCAGATGATGCATTGTGGTTTCAAACTCTACAATGCCGTGTCTACGCTGCAAGCGAAGGTCTTCGGGATGTTTGTTGTAATGTTTCTCTATATTTGATAATGCCATAATGCTATATTATTTCTTAACACTCGCCATTTAACACTTAACATTCAACATTAGCGACAACGTCGTTCACGATTTGTTCGTCGAGCAAACGGTTGTCTTCAAGCAACTGCTCCACATTGTATCTGTCGTACAACCCCTTCTTCACGCCACACACAAGTACCTTCATATCCGATGTACCGTAATAAGAAGCTATGCGCTCACCAAAGCCACCGTTCTTACAGCCGTCCTCCAATGTTACTACAAGGTTATGGTTCGTCTTCAACGCTTCGAGCGTATCGGCATCCACCTCATTCAGATAGCGTGGATTGATGAGCGTTGCATCAATACCCTTATCGGCAAGCAGGCGTACTACGTTCTCGCCCTTCTGATAGAATGAACCAGCAGCAATGATTGCCACCTTCGAACCTTCGTGCATCACCTTATATTTTGACTCGTAGCTATACTCTTCGTCCACATTCGCCGTTGTATGCACCACTCCGTTGCTCGGCACACGAATGGCTATAGGCTTCTTGTCCTGAAGTATTGCCCAACGCATCATTGCGAAATATTCCTCGCATGTGGTAGGAGCGAGATAGATGAGTCCCGGAATGCTGCAAAGCATCGGTATGTCGAAGAGGCAGATGTGGGTGATGTCGTTCATCGAGTTCACTCCGCCTCCTACTACATTGATTACGGCTGGATTGGAATTGATGCAAAGATCTTGCGCTATCTGGTCGTAGGTGCGCTGGATGAACGTGCTGTATACCGTCCATACGGGATGCAATCCACCCTTAGCCATACCCGAAATCATAGCCACAGCCTGCTCTTCGGCAATACCCATGTCAAGGTGTTGCGAGCCAGCCTCCTTACGTTTGTCGGCTGTGAAGCCTGCTGCTGTAGGCGTTCCTGCTGTTACGGCTATTAGTGTCTTGTCATGCTTCATCTCGCGCAGCATCCAATTAGAGAAGAGTTCCTGATACGTCTCGCAAGGCTCTACCTCAGGCATTGTTCCATCGGCATTTCTCAGCGGTCGACTACCATCATCAAGATTGAACGGCATTCCCCAATGCCAAGCTTCCTTGTCGTTTACGGCAGGGGCATAACCATGACCCTTCTCGGTATGGATATGAACAACTGTAGGGCGGTTGGTATCCTTGACGCTACGGAACACTTCTATGAGGCGTTCTATGTCGTTGCCTTCCTCCAGATACTTATACTCAAATCCCCATGCCTTAAACCAGTTGTGCTCGCACTCGCCACGGCTCTCGCGAAGCGCACGCAGATTCTTATATATACCACCATGGTTCTCGGCGATAGACATCTCGTTGTCGTTTACAATGATGATGATGCCCGTGCCAAGCTCCGAAGCCTCATCGAGTCCTTCGAAAGCCTCACCGCCCGACAGCGAACCGTCGCCTATTATGGCTATGATATTCTCCTTGGTTCCCTTTACGTCGCGTGCCTTCTGCAGTCCGGTTGCAAGACTGATGGATGTAGAAGTATGACCCACCTCAAAGTTGTCATACTCCGGGCACTCTGCCGGAGAAGAATATCCCGATATGGCATTCATATCGTCTACGTTGCCAAGAAATCCGGCTGCACGACCTGTCAATACCTTATGCGGATAGCACTGGTGGCTGACATCGAATACAAACTTATCCTCTGGAGCATTGAACACATAGTGCAAGGCTACCGTTGCTTCTACAAATCCAAGGTTAGGACCTACGTGTCCGCCATGCTTGCTCACACGATTGAGCACGGCACGGCGCACTTCGTCGGCTACAATATTAAGTGTCGCGATGTCCATGCCTTTCAAGTCGGCAGGACTCTGTATCTTCTCTATATACATCGTTTATTGGGTTATTTATTTGTTCGTTACAGTTTTACGCTGCAAAGATACTAACATTATTACATTAATGCTATACCACGATTGCGGAATATATTACCATTATTTCTATATATTTTATGCTCCTTACACTTATAATAAGGGCGTCATATAAAGCGGAAGATAGGTGATACCATCAACAACCTTATAATCGGCTGCATGTAAAACAGTAGGAGAGATTATATATTCTCCAAACTTCTTCATACACTTTGTTATGGAAGACAACGTGTAGTTCTTGCCACTTTTGACTTCTATCGGGCGAATATTATGGCGTGTTGTCACTTTGTCCTTTTGAAGCAAGAAATCTATCTCCATACGATTTTTGGCTTCTTCTGATGACTTACTATAGAAAAAGAGCTTATTGCCGCTGGCTGTCAACATTTGTGCCACAATATTCTCAATGAGCATCCCTTCATTCACCTCCAGCTTTCCAAAGAGAAGTTTCTGATAAATCTCTGACGATACAATACCCTTTTCATCAAAAGCGTGACTGATCAACAAGCCCGTATCGTTCATATAGCACTTCAGAGTAGTGCGGTCTTCGTTCATCTTCAGTCCGATGTTAGGTTCTGTCGAATTATAGCATATGTTGACGACTCTTGCATCCTTCAGCCAGAAGAAAGCATCGTCCCAATCACGATATTTAGCACCAGGTTTTAGAGCAGACAACCTGAACTTCTTCTCATGCTTAGACAGCTGAGGAGGAATCTGATCGAATATTGACACCACCTTATCGGCTATCTCACTTGCATAATTGAAGATGTCATTACGGTAAATGGTCAGCACGTCGCGCTTGGCGGCATCTACGGCATCGAAATCTTTCGTCTCAACATACTTCTTGACGGCTTGTGGCATACCTCCTACTATCATATAGAGACGAAACGCATCCATAGCCTGACGATGGAAAGCTTGTCCCATTGGCTTCTTTTCTACATACATTTTCCGTATCAAGTCCATCAGCATGTCATTACCGGTAGCCCAAAGAAACTCTTCAAAGTCCATTGGATACATCTGTATAGGGCGTTCTTCCGATGGTAGCACAATACCCTGTGTATTTTTCTTAATACTTACCAGCGATCCTGTCTCTATGTAATCGTATCTACCATCTTTTACCAGAAACTTGATGGCAGCTCTCGCCCTGGGACACAACTGTACCTCGTCAAGAACGATAAGCGACTTGCGTTCATGTAGCCTTACCTTATAGTGCTGACTCAGATAGAGAAACAGCATATCAAGGTCTTCCAGATACAGGTCGAACC
>OLGY01000470.1_pt1 | contig 27847 bp, 16 predicted proteins | sample 1605951 | NCBI WGS metagenome assembly OLGY01 (sample SAMN03283280) | human gut metagenome | biome: human-associated habitat; material: feces | host: Homo sapiens | place: Peru | collected 2012
TGTTCCCATCCTGGGGGATTCCGAGGGAGCTGGTCGTATGAGACTTGTCCGTCTCTGCGATTAAGCGGGTGCAAAGGTACTGCTTTCCTTTGAACCTGCCAAATATTTTCCGAGAAATATTTCTTTTATTAACTTCTGTTAAGGAAAACGTCCATTCAAGGAGTTTTTAGAGGAGTTAAAGGAGTTAAGGAGTTATCGCTCCCTTCGGTCGCAGATGGTTATTGTCTAATGTTTTATGTTTATTGTTGAGTGTTAGAGGTTGGGACATTTTTTATGGGCAGGCTGGAAGCGCTGCCCTCCCAGTGCAGACTTGCTTATGAGCAGGAAGGCACTGGGGAGGGCGTGGCATCTTGCCCGCCCAATGTTATGTGTTTAATGTTCAATGTTTAAAGTTGAGTGTTAGAGGTTGGGACATTTTTTATGGGCAGGCTGGAAGCGCTGCCCTCCCAGTGCAGACTTGCTTATGAGCAGGAAGGCACTGGGGAGGGCGTGGCATCTTGCCCGCCCAATGTTATGTGTTTAATGTTTAATGTTTAAAGTTGAGTCCACAAAGGCATTTGTCTTAACTCCTTTAACTCCTTTAACTCCTTTAACTCCTTTAACTCCTTCAACTCCTTTAACTCCTTCAAAAGTCCACGACCGTGATTCCTGCACCACCAAACTGCACATGTTCATCGGCATAATGGGTAACGTTGGGTACACTGCTCAGATACTGGCGTATGAGTTGTCTCAAGATACCGTTGCCCTTACCATGAAGGATACGCACACGGGGCATACCCACGAGGATGGCGTCGTCGATGAAATATTGCACAGCATTGAGTGCCTCATCACCACGCATACCTCTGATGTCGAGGTCTTGATGGAAGTTGGTCTTGTGCTGGTCGATGGTCTTGCGTGTCTCCGTACTGATGCCATAAGAGCCCAAGTCCTGTTTGCGCTGTTCGGTCTTGTCGCCATCGACGGTAGCAGGAGCATGCTCCAGTCTATTGAGGCGCATCTTGGTGCGCATACCTCCGAAGACGGCTGTTGCCATATCACCAGCGATGCTCTCGATGGTTCCCACCGAGGAGAGTCCCTTGATACGCACGACATCCCCCACAGCAAGAGGTCGATTTTCCTGCTGTGTCTTGTTGACAGCACTGCGCAGCGCCGCCGCAGCCTTCTCTTGGTTCTGAGTTTTTTCGGCTTTACGCTTGGCATGTCGTTCCTTGCGTTGCTGTATCTGTGCTATCTTGCGGGCTATCTTGTCGTCGTTCTCCTTGGTGTCGATGTCCTGCATCTCTTCCTTGAAGGCGTCGAGTTCCTGACGTATGCGCTTGGTCTCCTCCTTCTCAGCCTGCTTCTCGCGTATTTCTCGTATGGCGTTCTCTATCTTTTTATTGCTCTCCTTCAGCAGTTCCTCTGCCTGTTGTTTGGCTTTGGCGAGTATCTGTTTGCGGCTTCGTTCGATGTCCTCTATGTCGCTCTCGTATCGCGAAATAGTCTTTTCCATGTCTTTCTCGCGCTGGTGTATGCTCTGTCGCTTGTTCTCCCAGTAGCGCTTATCGCGCACGATGTCTTGCAGATACTTGTCGCTCTGTATGTATTCGGAGCCTACGATGTCGCTGGCTTCCTTGATTACTTCTTCTGGTAGTCCTATCTTGCGGGCTATCTCGATGGCGAAGGAAGAACCAGGTCTGCCTATAGCCAACTGGAAAAGAGCTTTCATCTCGTGGCGGTCGTAGAGCATAGCACCATTAGCCACACCCTCATGACTGTCGGCAAAATGCTTCAGGTTCTGATAGTGCGTAGTGATGACGCCATAGGCACCTTGCTGGCAGAAGCGGTCGAGCACAGCCTCGGCGATAGCTCCGCCGATGCCAGGTTCGGTGCCTGTACCAAACTCATCGATGAGGATAATGGTGTCGCCGTTGGCAGCCTTCATCATATTCTTCATGTTGAGCAGATGCGAGGAGTAAGTACTCAGGTCGTTCTCCAGACTCTGTTCATCGCCTATGTCGATCATGATGTTTTGGAACACGCCCGTCTTCGAACGCTCGCTCACAGGGATGCTCAGTCCGCACTGCAACATGTACTGTAGCAGTCCCACGGTTTTCAGGCATACCGACTTTCCTCCGGCGTTAGGACCTGAGATGATGAGGATGCGCTTCTCTTGTGTCAGCATGATGTCGAGTGGCACCACCTTCTCGCCTTTCTTCTCCAACGAGAGTCTGAGCAAGGGGTGAATGGCTCTGGTCCAGTCTACGTGTGGATGTGCTTCCACCTCTGGTTCTATGGCTTGCTGGGTCTCTGCAAGCTTTGCCTTAGCCTGTATCAGGTCGATGATGGCAAGGAATCGGTAGCTCTCCAATATCTCGCGCGAGAAGGGTCGCACCTTGTTGGTGAAGTCGGTGAGGATACGTATGATCTCTTTGCGTTCCTCTCCCTCGAGTTCTCTCACGCGGTTGTTGGCTTCTACCACCTCGGTAGGCTCAATGAACACGGTTCTACCCGTGGCACTCTCGTCGTGTACGATACCCTTGATCTTGCGTTTCAGGGTAGGGATGACGGGGATGACGAGTCGTCCGTCGCGCAGGGTAGGGGTGACATCTTTCTCTACCACTCCCTCGCTCTGTGCTGCTCGCAGTATGCCGTACAGTGTGCGTGAGATGCTGCCCTCGGTCTTAGCTAACTCACGGCGTATCTGTAGCAGTTCGGGTGTGGCATTGTCGCGTATCTTGCCAAACTTGTCGAGTATTTGGTCGATGCGTTGTATCAGTTGTGGGAAAGACATGACATCAGCCGACAGGCGATGCAGTGCAGGGTAGGGATATTTCTTCTCTCTGCGCCAACCGTCTTCTTGTTCGGCCTCGTCGTCATCGCTGTGGTTGAGTATCTTTACGATACCGTCGATGGTGCTCAGCGAGCGGCGAAGGTCGAAGAGCTCGTCTTCCTCCAAGTGGGTGTTCTCCACGCGGATGCGTACTATCGACTCTCTCACGTCATAGAAGTATTGCAGGGGGAAGTCTTCCACCTCCTCCATGAGTCTGCGAAACTCTCGGGTCTGCAACAGCCATTCGTTCACCTCGTCGGCATCAGAGCTGAAGTGCATCTTCTCCACCTGTTCCTTGCCCAGGGTGGAGAGGCATCGCTCACGCAACAGGTTACGAATCTCGTTGAAGCCTATCTTTTGTTCAAAATTATCTGGATATATCATATTGTTCTTATTTTCAGGCGGCAAAGTTACGAATTTTTTGAATGTTACCCAAATTTCAGCTGCTCAACTTTCGAAAATGGGGCGGGCTTGTACTGGGGAGGGCGTGGCATCTTGCCCGCCCGTAATGATTATATGTTGAGTTCTTTTTTAGAGGCTGTGGCATTTTTAATGGGCGGACAAGATGCCACGCCCTCCCCAGTTCCTCCCTACTCATAAGCAAGTCTACACTGGGAGGGCAGTGCTTCCAGCCTGCCCATAAAAAATGTTTCGACCTCTAATATTCTGCAGCAAAAAAACAAGGGAGCGAACCCTTTGTGTATAGGTTGCTCCCTCGTTGTTTGAAGTGTTTTGAAGAATCTTTTATCTATTTTTATTCCCAGGAATCCCAGGAATCAAAGTCGTTAAAGTGCTCCTTGGCTGTGTCTGTTCCTGGCTCTCCCATTCCTGGGTATTCTGGATTAGGATTACCAGTACCATCGTCACCTTTGGTACCAGATAGGCCAGTTAACAAACTTTCCGTCTGTAGTGGAACAAAAAATATTTGTGGCTGTATATATACTTTTTTATTCATTGCTTCAAATGTTTTTATTTGATATACTTCTTACCATTAATAATATAGATACCACTTGGCAGTGATTGGAAATTACTTGCATCCTCACTTACCAACTGACCATTGATATTATATACTCTGCTATTAGCAGGCATCAATTCACCATCAGCAGTGATAATCAAGTCTTCGATTCCTGTTGTTTCTCCATCATTACCATCAGTAATACTACTGGTACTGATACTCAACATCTTAGGCTTAGCACCTTCTGTCAATTTGGCTTTCAGGAAGCCACGGAAACCTTTGACAGTTCCAGAAGCTGTGGCATAAGCTTTGAAGTTACCATCAGAAGCACCGATGAAGTAATCGTTCTTAACGATATTCATTTTGTTGTAACTTGATGTCCAAACATATCCATTACTCTCGCACCAGTCATTTGGTTCAGTATTTTCGATGGTTACGTATGGATAGTCAGTTACCTCTGCAGTATTGATGCTCTCAACATCCTTAGTTGGCTTGATAAGGAATGGCTTACCAGCAACGATTGTATTGTAAGCATGACGTACGAAGTATGCCTTGCTGCCCTCAACATGGTCGAAGTAGAGAATCTGGGTACCTTCCTTCGCAGTTGCACTATAAGCAGGACCAAAGATGGCATCCACCTGCTGTCTGTTGAGACTGAAAGGAAGAACACATGTTGTCCAACGATTAGCTACCATTTTACGTGCAATCTTTACCTTTGCCACATGACCAGCCGCAGTTGCCGTGATAGTATTGGACTGATCATCTGCATAAGATACCTCATCAACTGTTGGCTCTGTTTCATCCTTATCGAATGAGAAGCCATAGAAGCCAATCTTCGAACCGAAGTTGTAGAGATAGTAGGTCTTACCAGCCTTTACATTAAAGGTATAGGTAACAGGGGAGTCTGCGAGAACAGACCAACCATGAGAACCCTTTCTGTCACCAGCAGCTGCATTTGGAACAAGATCTGTACTGAGGCGACTCTCATAAACATCATTTTTGAATGCATTAGCTGTCACGTCAAATGTATCAGGCATGCCCTTGAAGTGACTTCTTACCTCCTCAATAGTAGGAGCAGTATCTTTACCCTTTGGATTCAAATCCCACTTGTAGCTTGAAAGAGACTGAATGCCACCAGTTGGCTTACCACTTGTAGTTTCGATATGAGCCTCAGATTCTACGAAATTGCCGGCCTCATCCATGACGAACACACGACGCTGAGGACGATAAACTCCACTATCAAATGCACCATTCTGGAAGATGTGTACAGTTACCTTTCCGTTTGTAGCTGGGTTGAACTCAAGGAATGAACCTGAACATGGTACATTAAACATCTTGTCCTTGATGGTTCCTGTATATGACTTGAAGTCTGCACTATAGATATTCGTTGTCTCAGGGAGAGCATTAGAACCATTCTCCTGACGTGCATTCCTGTTTTTGTTACCAACTACATAGTAATCGAAGCCTGTAAGCTTCCATTTTGGCAAAGAAGCTCCTGGTCCCCAATAATATCCTGCAGACAGTCCTTCTGCTGATGGACCTTGTTGTGGAGAACTTTCAGGGCCATTAGTCGCAACAGGATTAGGGAACAACCATCCACCAAGAACTACAGACAAGGTATTGTCCTGGTTCCACATTCTTGTCTGGTTACCATAAGTACCAGTTCCCTTTACACGAAACATTGCAGGGTCGTCAACCAAGACTTTCAAGAAAGCAGTGGTGCTCTCCATTTTGTCACCCGTTACAGTTACTCGTACTTCTCCATCACCTTCACTGACGGCTTCAATGTTACCATTGGCATCTACCTTACAGATACCAGGAGTAAAGGTTGTCCAAGAAACGTGATAGTTACTCTCGTCGATGACCTTGCCTGTATTATAATCTGTGATCGTAACATCTGGAGCATCTTCTCTTGTTCCTGTGTACATGTTGACACTGACAGGATTGAGTTTCACTACAGGACGGATATAATTTGCTTTTACATCAAGAGTGAACGTGATGCTGGAAGGAGCTGCATACACATCAGTATAGTCCGACGTAGGATCTTTTTCGTTCTTTTTAACGGTTGCACTCACTTTGACTGTGTAAGTACCAGCATTCTTAGGATAGTAAGTCAGCTTATTACCATTCACACTCTGTTGGTTTGCAGTTGAAGTAGATGTTATGTCGTAAGCATAGTTAAAATAGCTACTAACATCTTCTCCATCATAAATCAGAGGCACAGTGAAGGTATTGAAATTGTCCTTGCCACCTGTCTTTACAGCCAACTTGATATTTGCACCACTAAAAACATCCAGGAACTTTGGTGTAATCAAGCCCTTGGTGACAGTATAGGTAAAGTCAACGCTTCCTGCCGTATAGCCTTTGCCCATACTTTCTGTTGGTGTGGCAGTCACAGTGATAGAAGAAACACCTACTGTCCAGTTGTATTTGCTACCAGCTACAGTCAGTTTTCCGTCAGGGAATGATACAGGACCACCATTAGAAGCCGAATATGACAAAGTATAATCAGTACCCAACTTCAACAGCTGATCATTTTCGCCATAAACTTTCACAACTGGCTCTTTGATTTCAGCATCTGTGGTATTCATATCAATATCAGTTACTGAAATATTCAGAGGCGTTGGATCCTGAATGAGAATCTGATAGTAAGCTTCGGTTCCCTCGTATGTGGCTACATCCTTAGGAGTTACCTTTGCCGTAATAGTAACCAGTCCGGTCTTTCCTGCATAGAAGTTCACCTGAGTACCATTCAAGGTTGCAATCTCGTTTGCATCAGACTCATAGCTTACAGAGTAATCGCTTGCAGTAAGTTCTGTAGAACCTGCCTTAACGGTGAGGTTAGGAAGTGTAATGGACTGAGTACCTGTTACCACCTTGATATTATTGGTATCGAAGTTGGCAGAAAGGCGCTGTTTTGTCGAAGCTGCAGGACGAACCACCTTCAGTTCGGTTACATTAGGAGTAGCTCCACCATAGCGACCGAAGAAGAGTGAGTCACAGTCTTCAGTAAGTGTATAGGTATAAGTCTTAAGTTCCTTATCATAATAAGGTGTGCTAAAGACTGCCTTGCCATCTCTTGTAGTATGGATTTCCATACCAATACCTGTTGTTTTAGGACCAGTATAAAGACCAGTGATAGTGATAATATCGCCTACCTTAAAACCACCATTATACTTGTCCTTGATAGACATATAGGTATATCTTCTGAAATCATAGTTACTACCGAAGTTTATACATGGTACAAGAGTTCCATTTATATTCTTTGTTCCTTCTGAAACAGCGATATTCTCTTTCTGGCTACCGATGGTATTCCAGTTGTAGATAACATCTTCGGTTGGGGTAACTGGAGTTTGCTTTTTCTCTACCTTAACGACAAATGTAGCAGAAGTCTCTTTATACTTGTTTGTATCTGTAGGCTTGATGTTGGCAACGATGTTTGTTTCACCTTCACTAACAAAACATACCTCACCATTCTCTACCTTTGCTACTGCATTATTGTCAGAAGCATAGGTTACGTTATAGTCGCTTGCTGTCAAAGTGGTCTCGCCTGCCTTGACTGTAAGTGTAGGAAGTTCTTTTGCAACATCGCCTTCTTTTGCAGATATTGTTGCAGGAGAGAAGGATGCAGTAAGAGCTACCTGTGTGTTGGCACGGGTAATCTTGATGGCTTTAACGTAGACAGAAGAGGCGTTTTTGTATAGATAGAAAATTTCCTTTCCGTTCAAAATATCGCTCACAGTAACACTATAGGAAATTGTTGATTTGTCAGAACTTATATTGTTAAGTGTGATACTCTTGCCATTCTCATCTTTTACTACAATGTCTTTTGCACCCTTGGTACTATTGATAGAGATAGATATTACATCACCTTGTTGAAGTCTATTTCCTGTAAGGGTTACCTTAATATATTTAGAAGGGTTGTCTATCTTGTAACCGTCATTACTGAATGCGCCTTTCTTTTGATAAGCTATTTTTCCACCATTTGTTTCTACATCAGATGTTGATGTATTGCCTGTTGTTGGAACATCGTAAGAAAACAGAACGGTTGAAGTTGTTCCATTCTCACTACCACCATTGTTATCTGTGCTGCCATTATCCGTATTTGAGTTACTTTTGGCAATTACTTTTGTTGTGCTTGTCGTAATAGGGTTACCATTAGCAGTAGCAACGCAATAATAATATCCACTTTCTGTTGGAGTATAAGTAGCAGATGTGGCATCGGCAATTTTTGCATTATCCTTATACCACTGATAAGAAACGGTACCATCACCATAAGCAGTAGCATCAAGGGTTCCTTCAGTAGTAGAGAAGTCATAGCTTGGAGCCAAGTCCTTGGCAAACAGAATCTGCTTGTTGTCCTGGTTCTGGTAAGCACGCTCGTACTCAGTAGCAGCCATGATGAAGCCACCGAGAACCTTGCCCTCGGTTGTTTCGCCCTTCTTAACCATGGTTACATCGCTACCTGAAAGGTAATACTCATTTGAGCCATCACGATAATTCTTGCCGCTAAGACCAGCAGACTTACAACTTCCCCAAATCTGTATACCGCCAGCAGCATCATATGTAACAAAATTATTTACCAATCCTTCGAATGCTTTTGCAGCAACAGTCTTATAATCATAAGGAGATGTGGAAAGCAGTCCTAAGCGAACTGCCTTAAAGAGAGCTGCAGAAAACAATGCTGTTGCTGAAGTTTCAATATAATTGGCATCATTTTTTGTTGTGCCATTATATTGTTGCGAAACAAAGTTTCCATCTTTGTCCAACAATTGAAACCAGCCACCAGTATTCTTAGCATCTTGACGGGCTGCAATACCAGCAGCAAGTTCGTCAAGATGACCCTTTAAAGTTAGATAATTAGTTTTGCCTTTCTGCCCGTCAGCTTCCATTGCTTCAAGGACGTCAACCAAGGCATAGAGATACCATGCATTTGCTCTACCCCAATAAGCTGCAGAATGGAAATTATATGGTTCTGTAGAACTAAGACCATACCAAGTTGCAGTACCTTTGTCAGTTGCTTTTGCTGTTGCAGTAGCATCAAATGCATGATACATTAACTTATCGGTAGAGTTCCAACACATATCCCAAACAATGTTTAACTGTTTGGCTACCATATTCCAGTCTGCTTCCTTGCTGCCAAAAACATTGTCTGAATTTCCGTAAAACTGTGTCAACTGAGCAAGCAAAGCGCTACCCATATAGGCACCATCTAACCACATTTGGTTATTATATGTACTTTTGTGCCACCAGCCGCCTGCTACATTTTTACCAGCTTTCTCTGCAAGAGTACCCTGAGGGATTACATAAGTATTATTCGCATTTCCAAAACCTTGCTTTACACTTGCTAATGCAGTGGCGACCATTTTCTTATCATCTGCAGAAGCATAGTTGTTGCTATTAATGCCAATGTAGATTTTAGTTCCATTCAGATCATCGAAACTTTTTCCATCTTTAGGTATCAGAGTATCATAAGCATCTCCATACTCCTTTACGCTCAAGAACCATGGCTTAGACCAATCGAAGCCTTGATAATAATCTGCAGCTTCAATCATGGATTTAGCAACAAGACCTGGAACATAGTCGAGCTTTTTCTTGCTATCTATTCTTTCCTCTTTTTTTGATCCGTCTACTTTGTAGGTTGCTAAGCCAAAAGGTGTAGTATTGGCATAGAAATCATGCGCACGTGAATTAATCGCCCACTGCGAATAGCGGACACCAGAATTGAATGTTACCCCCCCCATTGTTATCTGCCGCTTTCACTCCTATGACGCTGAGGCATGGGAGTAAAAGGAGAAGAAACAGGCGAGCAAAACCGCCTCGGCTCATGTCGAGGACGCGGAATGTAAGTGTTTCGTGTTTCATTTCACTTTTATTTTTATTTTTATTGTTTTTGTGCTTAATAATTTGTAGTTCTGGATAACTCATACATATTCGGTAAGTCTGTGCACCGCTGATTGTTTTCGGTAAGTCTATGCACCGCTGATTGTTTTTTTAGTTATTTAAGTTTCTGTCTGTTTTAAACATCCCAGTATAGCGGTCGCTGTCGTGAACTTATACGATGCAATTTTTTTGTGCAATTGATTGCACTTTCTTTTCGGCTGCAAAGTTACGAAAATAATGTTAAAATGGGATGAATCCTTTTTGTCTAAAATTCGTTTTTTTACGTAATCGTTTGCGTGTGATTTGCTTTTGACTTTGTTGAATTGTCTTTTTTATCTTACTATCATATTTTCAGGTATTTATACTTTTTCTTCCCCCATGTTAAGAGTCGTTTTTTAGTGTTTAGTATTGAATGGTTAATGTTAAAGGAGTTAAGACAAATGCTTTTGTGGATTTAAGTGTTAGAGGTTGGGTCATTTTTTATGGGCAGGCTTGCACTGGGGAGGGCGTGGCATCTTGCCCGCCCGTAATTTTATAAGTTGAGTTTCTTTTAGCGGTTGGGTCATTTTTTTATGGGCGGGCAAGATGCCACGCCCTCCCAGTGCATACTCGCTGGTGATTGCTCCTGAGTAGGCTGGCACTGGGAGTGTGATTTTCTGTCTTGCATAATTCTAAAAGTTTATGGTTGCTTATAGGCAAGTATGTACTGGGGAGGGCGTGGCATCTTGCCCGCCCGTAATTTTATAAGTTGAGTTTCTTTTAGAGGTTGTGACATTTTTTTATGGGCGGGCAAGATGCCACGCCCTCCCAGTGCATACTCGCTGATTATAGTCGGGCAAGATGCTGGTCATTCTACATAAGACTATTAGAATCTTATATCCATGTTTTGTCAAGCAATTAGCTACAGAAAAGATATTGTGATAAGCCGCATTATCCCTTTGAACTGACGAAGGGGTGGGAGTGGACGACGGTTGGAGAAATATTCACTCTTCAAGCAGGAAAAAATATCACATCAAACAACATTTCTCCAACTCAAAATGCAGAATACAAATATCCTTGTTTTGGCGGCAATGGGATTCGTGGGTATGTTGCTTCTTCAAATAGAAGTGGAAACTATCCTATTATAGGAAGGCAAGGGGCATTATGCGGAAATGTGAATTTAGCTAATGGTGAGTTTTATGCAACTGAACATGCAGTTGTTGTTGATTATTATTGTGAAACAGATTTTATGTGGTGCTACTATACATTAGAAGCACTTAATCTTAACCAATATGCAACTGCTACAGCCCAACCTGGCTTAGCGGTAAATATAATCAATGAGGTTTCCATACCATTGCCTCCTTATAAAGAGCAGAAAGTTATTTCAGAAGCAATAAGCTACTGGCTCTCTTTGATAGATACTATTGGAAATAGTAAAGAACAATTGCTAATTGCAATAGGACAAGCCAAGTCCAAAATCCTCGATCTCGCCATTCACGGCAAACTTGTACCGCAAGACCCGAATGACGAGCCAGCCAGCGAACTGCTCAAACGTATCAATCCAAAGGCTGAAATCACTTGTGATAACCCCCAATATGGCAAGCTGCCGAAGGGGTGGTGTGAAACCTATTTGGGGGAATTGTTCAACCATAATACAGGAAAGGCTCTAAATTCTTCAAATACTGAAGGAACTATGAGAGATTATCTGACAACATCAAATGTATATTGGAATACTTTCGATTTTAGTGTCGTCAAGAAGATGCTATTCAAAGATAATGAGTTAGAAAAGTGTAGTGTGACAAAGGGTGATTTGCTCGTTTGTGAAGGCGGTGACATTGGTAGGGCTGCTATATGGAATCTGAATTATGATATTTGCATTCAAAACCACATTCATAGATTGCGTCCAAAAGTGAATTTGTGTGTACCATTCTACTATTATACATTATACTATCTAAAGGTGAAAAATATGATAGGTGGAAAAGGAATAGGATTGTTAGGATTGTCGTCAAATGCACTGCATAAAATTCATTGTCCTTTACCACCTCTTTCAGAACAGCATCGTATAGTTACAAAGATTGAAGAACTATTCGCTCAACTTGACAAGATAGAATCCTCATTGTAAGTCTGCTGACTTACAATGGGGATTCCCCATTCTTGACACGCATCTTATATTGTTACCATTCATTTTAACACAAAACAATATGGTAACACAATTTGAAAAGTATTTAGTCAAGGCAAACTTGGCGAAGAGTACGGTAACATCGTACCTGTGGACTATCAACTATTTTCTTGAGCACTACAAGGAGGTGAACAAGAAGAATCTGTTGGCTTATAAGGGTTATCTCATGGAGAACTTCAAGCCACAGACGGTAAACTTGCGCTTGCAAGCAATGAATAAGTATTTGGAGTTTAGCAAACAAGACAAGTTGAAAATGAAATTTGTAAAGGCGCAACAAAAGAACTTCTTGGAGAACGTCATCAGCGATGCCGATTACAAGTTTCTGAAAGCCAAGCTAAAGGCAGACGGTTATGATGAATGGTATTTCATCGTTTGGTTTATGGCTGCCACAGGTGCGCGTGTCAGTGAGTTGCTTCAAATCAAAGCCGAGCATATAGCGGTTGGCTATCTTGACTTGTACAGCAAAGGAGGCAAGATGCGCCGTCTTTACATCCCGAAGAAGCTATGCAGCGAAGCCAAAAGATGGCTAACAGAACAAAACATCACCTCTGGCTATCTGTTTACCAATCGTTCAGGCAACCGCCTTTCCACTCGTGGCATAGCCATTCAACTGAAGCACTTTGCCGAAAAGTACGGTCTTAACCGTGATGTGGTATATCCCCACTCATTCCGCCATCGTTTCGCCAAGAACTTCCTTGACCGTTTCAACGACATCGCCCTCCTTGCCGACCTCATGGGACATGAGAGCATCGAAACAACACGCATATATCTGCGTCGCACAGCAAGCGAGCAGCAAAAAATAGTGGACAAGGTTGTTACTTGGTAACTGTGTCTATAGCATTTAGCCACCGCAAGAATATGCCTTGCGATGGCTAAATATGATAGTTATAATGAGGCTTCTATCTTGTCGAATTGAACAAAAAGTTCTTCAATCTTTGCGACTATTCGATGTTGTTCGGAAAGTGGTGGCAAGGGAATATGTGTATTCGTTATTTTCTCTTTTGAGATGTTCGGCTGCGCTCCTCCACCGCCCATAGCGACAAACCTCTTTCGATTGGCAAGTAAAAAATAGAACAAAAACATTTTGTCACACATATAGTCTACGCAAGCGCAACAAGCTTGGTTTGTAGTAGCTGGCAATGCCAATATTCCAATTTTTCCAATAGTCGCTCCATACATGGCAATAAGGACGCTTCCGGTTGGATTTAGTTTGACAGAAGTTTCTTCCAAGGCCTTTCTCGTTATAGTCTCAGGTATGGACTTAATAACGCTATCGTTTAAATCTCCAGTTTTTAACCAAGGAATATCGCCATTGTAATAGTCTTTACGCAATCGGCTTGGAGTAGCTCCAGATTGCCAATGGCCAATATTTCCAAGTAAAGTTTCACACCATCCCTTCGGCAGCTTGCCATATTGGGGGTTATCACAAGTGATTTCAGCCTTTGGATTGATACGTTTGAGCAGTTCGCTGGCTGGCTCGTCATTCGGGTCTTGCGGTACAAGTTTCCCGTGAATGGCGAGGTCGAGGATTTTGCCCTTTGCTTGTTTTATTGCCAAATTAAGCGTTTCTCTACCATTTTCTATCTGTTGAACATATGTAAGCCATACTCTCAATTCATTATTAATACGTATCTGTTCTTGCAATGGTGGTAAAGGAATTCTCATATTTTGAGATTGTGTCAAAGAAATATTAACCTGCCCTGCACTACCTTTTGTAGATATAGAATTTATCTCTGACATTTCTTCAAGGTATGCTTTTAGATAAACATTGATTATTTCTTTATGCAAATATGGACGAATTAGTACAGCAGCTTGATTGAAGTTAGCTTGCGGAAGAGACTTTGGAATTAAAGCCAGTTTACCCAAAGGAGGACCAACTATATTCATTATTAAATCCCCAACCTCCGTTCGAGAACGTTGGAGTTTCCCATTATGCACTTCTTCCTTAATGTATTGCGGTTTAAAATCAAAATCAATTTCTTGATTTCTAAGATTGTACATTTTTATGTAGGGTATTCCCTCTGACACAAAGGCAGCTTTCTCTGGAGTACTACCGGAAGCAACGTATGCAATATCTTCCAACCTGCACCACTCCCATCCCTTCGGCAGTTCAAAGGGATAATGCGGCTTATCACAAGCAGCCTTAGATTTCTTTGGCTTCTTGATTTTTCCTTCTTTTATGAGGCGTTCTTTCTTGGCACGGATGCGTTCGAGGAGTACCGATGCAGGTTCATCATTAGGGTCTTGCGGTACAAGTTTTCCATGTATCGCAAGGTCGAGTATCTTTTGGCGTAACGCTTTAGTATTCATTCTGAGTTTTGTTTAATCTTCCTCTAATTTCTTTATTTCTTCATTCTCCTCAAACTCTGCAATCCATTCCTTCACCTTGGCTTGCAGCAAGGCTTTGTCGGGCAGATAGAGCTGGTAAGCCGCTGCATAGACGTTTGCGTCTTTAGGAAGAGTGAGTTCTACCAACGCATCGTTTTTCTCCTTGCAGAGCAAGATACCGATGGTAGGTTTCTCGAAGTCCTGCTTTACGTATCGGTCAAAGTAGTTGACATACATCTGCATCTGTCCGAGGTCCTGATGAGTGAGCTTGTCTATCTTCAAGTCGATGAGTACATAGCACTGTAACAATCGGTTGTAAAGCACCAAATCGACATAGTAGTTGTCTTCATCGAAAGTGAAGCGTTTCTGTCGAGCCTCAAAAAGGAATCCCTTTCCCATTTCAAGAAGGAAATTCTGCATCTTGCTGATGATGGCACTCTCCAGTTTTGACTCACTATAACTTTCATCAGGCTTCAAGCCGAGAAACTCCAATGTTATAGGCGACTTAATAACATCCGAAGGCTTTTCTATGGTCTGTCCCTCATTGGCAAGGTGCAATATCTCGTCTTTGTTACGACTAAGTGCAAGACGTTCATAAAGGCTTGATGCATATTGACGTTGCAATTGACGAACACTCCAGTTTTGCTGTTTGCACTCAACCTCATAGAAATGGCGTTCGTCAAGATTCTCGATACGCATAAGTACCAAATAATGTGACCATGAAAGCGTAAAATCCGGTTTGCTATTTTGAATTTGACAAACAGTGTCTGTCAAATTGCCATATACCATATAGAATTGCCTCATCTGTCTAAGGTTAGAATAAGACCATCCGTTTCCATATTTAGTGCAAAGTTGTTCAGAAAGTTGCTTAAGCACTTTCTTTCCGTATGCGGCACGCTCATATCCATTCTGCTCATCCTCGACAATGTATTTGCCTATTCCATAATAAGTATATACCATAGCTGTATTGATGGTTGTCTTTACTTGTTCTCGAGATGCCTCTATCAATTTTGTGATGTGCTCAAAGAGAGCATCCTCACGCTTCTGTATATCATTCATAATTAGTCCTCTTTAATGTTCCTCAACAACTTCTCCAACTCGCTCACCGCACTGCTGATGTTCTGGCTCTGCTCCTTGATTGTAGCCATCAGTTCGGCAAGCGTATGCTTTTCCTCTTCGCCACCTTGTTTAATCCAAGTGATGTCAAGCGAAGTCTTGTCACGAGCGGTAAGCTCCTCAACAGGGAATTTACGCCAACGACCAGAAAGATTCTTCTCGGCATCGTAAGTCTCGGTGCGAGCGTTGATGTTCTCTGGGTTGTAGCATTTCACGAAGTCATCGAGATGATGACGCTCCAGTTTGTTAGTGGCAAGCGTATGCTTGATATCAGTACGGTAGTCGTAGAACCACACCTCCTTGGTAGGTTGCCCCTTGGTGAAGAATAACACGTTGGCCTTGACACCCTGCGCATAGAAGATGCCAGTAGGCAGGCGAAGAATGGTGTGAAGATTAAACTCCGAGAGCAGACGCTTGCGGATAGTCTCGCCAGCACCACCCTCAAACAACACGTTGTCGGGCAGCACCACGGCAGCACGACCACCAGTCTTGAGCATCAGCATCATGTGCTGAAGGAAGTTGAGCTGATTGTTCTTCGTCTCCACATAGAAGTCCGGGCGATTGATGTCCACCGACCCTGCGGGACGAGTGCCGAAAGGAGGGTTGGCAAGGATGACATCGACCAATGTTTCGGGAGTTTTCTCCAAGGAGTCCTCGCATACGATAGGACTGCGGTCTGTGCCAACGCCATGCAGATAAAGGTTCATAGAAGCAAGCGTAACAACAAGAGGCGTAATGTCGTTTCCATGCAAAGCCTTGTTGCGTAGAAAATCACGCTTTGACTTGTCCTGCGACTGATGCTTCATATAGTCGTATGCAGCAAGGAGGAAACCGCCAGTACCACAGGCTGGGTCGCACACGGTCTCGCCAATCTGCGGACGGATGCAATCCACCATTGCCTGGATGAGAGGACGGGGAGTAAAATACTGTCCTGCGCCACTCTTCTTGTCCTGTCCATTCTTCTCCAATATACTCTCATAGATAGCACCCTTCACATCGCCATCCATGATAAGCCATTGTTCTTCGTCAATCATCGTGATAATTTTCTTCAGATATACAGGCTTGTCAATCTTGTTCTGAGCTTTGGTGTATATAGTTCCGATAAGATTTTCTTGGCTGCTCAGTAGTTTCAGAGTTTCCTCATATTGCTTGATGAGTTCTAATCCGTCCTGCTCCGTCAAGTCTTTCCATCTGTAACCCTCTGGGATGGATGAGTCCTCGCCGAAGATTTCCACGTTTTCGTCATCCATCTTCAAGAAAAGAAGATAGGTAAGCTGTGTGATATAATCTGTGAATCCGACACCAACTCCTGCAAGCGTAGTGGCAAGATTCCAAACTTTCTTTGTGAGCATCTGCTCGGTAGATATATTGTTTGCCATTTTTAAGCTGTTTTTCTTAATACTACAAAGTTAAACAATGAGAGAAGTGCCTCGTCTGCTTTCTGCATCGAGCCGAAAGCCCGAATCATCTGTGCAGCCTGTGTCTTGTCATCATCACGAATATCGCGCACGGTGCAAGCTCCGTTGGCTGCGATATAATCAACCACCTCGCTCATGAGCTGCTTCTGACGGTCAGAAATATCACGATGCCACTGTCCGCACCAAAGATTGAAATACTGTCGTGCCGTGGTACATACACAGTCGAGCCGCTCAATCTGCCCGAAGGCATAGCGCACAAGTTGGATGATGTTTGTAAGTGCATCACTCTCTTCTTTCTTGGCGGCACGGCGCACATGGTCGGGACAGACAATGGCATACGAGTTCCAAAGCTGCTTGGCAGAAAACTTATTGTTCTCCATCTTCAGTTTGTTCTCCAAGTCCTTCAACATAGAGTATGTTATAGGTTCACCGTTCTGATTGTACAATATGCGCAGAGCCTCTATCTCGTCCTGGTGGTCATGGCAATATTGCTCAAAGGCACTTGTCGTGTCCTTTGCCTCCTCCACGGAAAAGCCCTTTGAAATCAGCGTGTCCTCGCCAGGCATCAGCGTGGCCACGAAGCCAGCAGCAAGAATAAGGATATACTTGCGAGCATCGGCATGGTTAGCCACAGGAGCGACAAGCCCCTTGCGCTCATTGTTAGGCTCGTTGATGTCGTTGAAAGGTGGCAGTTCGCCACTCTCCAGGGCATTATATATGCGTGATGCAATAGCATCCATAGAGTCGTGGGCAAGACGCTCAAACTCCGCACGCTGCTCGCCATCCGCCTTGTTATGCAGTCGGGCAAGCGTGGAAGCAAGACGCTTGATATACATATCTGGAAGATTGCCGTGGGCGGTGCGCTCCAAAAGTACCTTTAATGTAATAACCTCCGTGTCTGGACCCTCGCCCTGTTCTGGGATAGACTTCGTATGTTCGGTAACGCCCACCGCATCCACCAAGAAGAAACAATCCTTGCTAACGGCATTAGGTGTGACATTGCGAAGCTGCTCATCGCCAATGGTGCGCACACCACGTCCCTTCATCTGAATGTAAAGCGGCTCAGACTCCACATCACGCATGAACATCACCACTTCAAGCGGTTTCACATCCGTGCCAGTAGCCACAAGCGTACAAGTAACGGCTATGCGGAAGTCACGGTCGTTGCGAAACTGACGAATCAGCTCATCGCTGTCGCCCGACGAGTAAGTGATTTTCTGCACATATCTATCCATGTCTGCATGAGGACAGACCTCACCGAACACATCCTTGGCAATATTGACAATATTCGTAGCATGAGCCTCGTTGAGTGCAAAGATAAGTGTTTTGGGCAGATATTCAAACTGCGGTTCACGCTGTGGGTCGTTGAACATTTCCGTATAAACGGCATCACGATAAGTAGTGAGAATAAGCTTTATTTGCGAAGGATTGATGACACTACGGTTTAGCTCCGTCTTGGAGTAGTTCTTAGTCTCCTTGCTGCTCACCTCCTCCGTTTTGCCAGTGTAACGGGTCTCCACCTTGACATGCTCACCCTGCATAATGGCACCGCCATTCTCTGTAGCTTCCGTTTTTATGCGATACACACGATTGTCCACATTCACGCCATCCACGATACTTTTCTCAAGCGTATAATTCACTATGCGGTTGTTGTTGAAGAAAGCCATAGTCTCCGGGATAGGTGTAGCCGTAAGACCGATAAGGCGAGCCGTGTCAAAATATTCAAGCACCCTGCGCCAGTTGCCATAGATGCTGCGATGACACTCGTCAATGACTATCATGTCGAAATAGTCGTGAGGCAAGTTGGGATTCTCTGGCAAAGTGACCTCCCCAGTGGTCTCATCCGCATCATCGTCATCACTATCTACAATTTCCTCACCTTTGAGCAGCGAGAACAACCGCTGTATGGTAGAGATAACCACATTGCTATCCTTAGGGATAGTGGACGATTTCAGGCGGTTGACGGTATATATCGTATTAAACGCCTCGCCATTCTCCGTCAGACGGAAAGTGCCGAACTCTACCTCCGCCTGCTTGCCGAGATTGTTTCTGTCAACCAAGAAAAGAATACGACGCATAGGTGTGTAAGCAAGCATACGATAGGCTGCAAGACAAGCCGTATAAGTTTTTCCTGCGCCAGTGGCAAGCACCATTAGTGCACGACTTTGCCCTGTGCGGAAACTCTTTTCAAGTTCCGTGACAGCCTCAAACTGACAGGTGCGAAGACCTTTGCTATTCAGCACTGGCAACCCTGCAAAAGGATCATCAATGCCGAGCATATCTACAATTTCCTTAGGCGTATGTATGCGATTGATTTCTTCCCATTCAACATTTGACTTGCGATAATCTTGAAAATCTACAACCTTGGCATTCGACTTATAAAGAAAAGGTAGTGGATTTTGCCATGCTTGGTAATAATCTGGCACCATCTTGGCATATGTAGCCACTTGCTCACTCACGATATTCGATGCCACATCTATTTCTTCTCGTTTGGCTTCAAGTACGCCACATGCCTTTCCGTTAATCATCAAGAAATAATCTGCTTCAAGATTACCTTTCAGCAGAGCTTCCCTAACGGCTACAGCATTCATTGTAGGCTCATACTCGTCACGATTGACAACTATCCAGCCTGCTTCGGCAAACAGTCTATCTATTTTAACTCTTGCTTTTTCCTCTGGTGTCATAATCATTCATTTTCATCTTCCGATAATGCAACATTATCAGAAGTATTCATTTTAAGATTTTGTTCCATTGTTTTTCTCATTCCATCCAGAACCTTTCCTTCGAATGAAAAGAATTTCGAACCTTGGTAAGCTTTGGATGGAGTTTGTTTTTCTTTTGTCAAGAAAGTCCCACATCTACGTTTAGAGCCTTGGCTATGCGTAGAAGATTTTCAGGTGGGGCTGGCTTGCATTTGTCACCCACTTAGAAACAGTCGCTTGATCTTTTCCTAAAGTTTCAGCAAGCCATTTGTTTGTTTTCTGTTCCTCCGCAAGAACGATTTTCAATCTGTTGACTTGTTCTCTTGACACAGTTAATAAATATATGTGGCAAAAATACAACAAAAAATCGGGATTAATTTAAATCCTATTGAATATTTTGTTGTTTTAGTATAAAATCAGCTAAATAATCAATTTATATTTGAAATATGTTTAGGGCGTGGAGCCTGTGTAGCCCATTTACGATACATGGTTCTTTTCATAAAACTCCATTTGTTCCCAAAATTTTAACCATAGTAGCTTATAGGCGGGCAAGATGCCACGCCCTCCCAGTGCATACTCGCTGATTATAGGCGGGCAAGATGCTGGTCTTTCTATATAAGTAATGAGACTATTGTATCATATCTAACGGCCGAAACCCGTGTGATGTTGCGAGGTGATGAAGGACATTTTAGTTACGTCTTTGTGCATCTGTCGGCGGTAGATGCAAAAGAAAAACAGGAAAAGAAAGATAGTTTTTAGGGAAATGAGGGAAAGTTGTTTTATTTTTTGTATCTTTGCACCATAAGAAGAACGTATATGGCGTATGTTCACGCCTATAAGAAAAAAAATGAAGATATGAATTATGCTCTTATCATAGCAGGTGGTTCTGGCAACAGAATGGGTCAGGACATCCCTAAACAGTTTATGCATGTAGAAAACTGTCCTATCATTATCCATACGATGATGGCATTTCAGAAACATCCTGATATTCAGGGTATTGCTGTGGTGTGCCTCGCAGGATGGGAAACGGTGCTGCAGTCGTATGCTAACCAGTTTTGTATCACCAAACTGAAATGGATTTTCCCTGGAGGTAGCAACGGACAGGAGTCGATACATAACGGAATCTATGGTCTGAAAGAGGCAGGCTGCGCTGATGATGATTTGATATTGGTGCATGACGCTGTGAGACCCTTGCTCTCTCAAGACATTATCTCTTCGAATATCGCCATCTGCCAGAAGTATGGTTATGCGATAACGGGCATCCAGTGCCGTGAGGCTATCTTAGAGAGTGAGGATGGTTTTACGACTACGACAAGCATACCTCGCGATAAGTTGATTCGCACCCAGACACCGCAGACATTCCGCTTGGGCAACCTCATTGCAGCTCATGAGGAGGCGAAGGAGAAAGGTATTGACAACTCTGTGGCATCATGCACATTGATGGCGGAACTGGGTGGCAGAAAGATGCATATAGTTCCAGGTTCGGAGAAGAATATCAAAATCACCACAGTCGAAGACTTGGAGATACTGAAAGCCTTGATGAAGGTACAACCTGAAGGATGGATCAAGTAAGAAAAGAGATGCCAGAAAAAACATTATATCTAAAAGATGTGGCGCGCCTATTTGCCGAAGGACTCGACTTAGAACGCTTGTGCGACAAGACGATACTCGTGGTGGGTGCCACAGGGCTGATAGGCAGCAGTGTGGTCGACGTGCTGATGATGAACCCACAGAGAGATTACAGGGTGGTGGCAGCAGGGCGCAACAAAGCGCGTGCTCAAAAAAAGTTTGCCGCTTATTGGGATGATGCTTCTTTTGGCTTTGCACAGATAGATGTCACCCAGCCACTAAGTGAGGCGATTCTCGTCTATGGCCTTGGTGCTGTGGAGAGCGAGCAGACCTTAAAGATAGACTATATCATCGACGCAGCGAGTAACGCCAGTCCTAACTTTTTCCGTGAAAAGCCTGTAGAGGTGATGAAAGCGAATTTTGATGGTGTAGCCCACCTGATGGAGTTTGGACTTCGACACGGGATGAGTCGACTGGTGTATATATCCTCGGGTGAGGTATATGGCGAGGGTGACGGCAGTGAGTTCACAGAACTAAGTAGCGGTTATGTGGACTGTGCTTCGGTGAGAGCTTGTTATCCTTCGTCGAAGCGTGCAGCAGAGACACTCTGTATGGCTTATGGTGCAGAGTATGGTGCTGATGTGGTGATAGCCCGTCTGAGTCATACCTATGGCCCAGGATTTACGGAGAGCGACAATAGAGTGTATGCTCAGTTTATTCGCAATGTGCTGCGTGGTGAGGATATCGTGCTGAAGAGTAGGGGGGAAGCTTTCCGCTCATGGCTCTATGTGGTGGATGCTGCGCATGCCATCCTACGTCTCTTGCTGGATGGTGAGAGAGGTAATGCCTATAATGTGGCACATTCAGAATCGAATGTCACGATAAGGGAGTTGGCAGAAGTGATAGCTACGTTGGCCAACCGAAAGGTGGTTTTTGATATCCCTGAGAGTGATGTGATGCAAGGCAATACCACCCCCGTCACCAAGGCAACTTTTAATACCGATAAGCTCAAGGCTTTGGGATGGAAACCACTCTGGGATGTAGAGGATGGAATGAAGCACACGTTAGCTTCATTTTCGGATAAGTAAAGAGCTGCAAAAATCGTTTGCATCATATCAAACGATTTTTGCAGTAAAATGCCTAAAAAAATGAAAGTACTTGCGATGGCCGATGAAAGTACTTTCAACAGCCATCGCAAGTACTTTCGTTGGGCATCGCAAGTACTTTCGTTTTTTAGGGGTATTATTTTAGTTTTTTCTTGATTTCTTGCCAGGTTTCTCTTTTCTCCATGTTGAGATAGTAGCGCAGATGTTTTTCTACGCGTTGTTCTACTGGCGGCAACTGCATATAGTCGCCAAAGAAATGACGTAGGTACTGGTCGTACTGTTCGGGCAGGAGTACGGTGGTGTCTTCGAAAGAGAAGGCTTTACCCTCGCCCAACCATGACTTGGGGAAAATCTCTCGTTTGTGGTAGGAACCTGTATATACCTGTACATTCTGTGCCTTATCGAAGTCGTAGAGATGGCTCAGATGGTCCATCTTACAGATGAAATGTCGGCGCAGTTGGCGACGGAAGAAGTAAGCGGCTGTCTTCACGGCAAATCTTCCCCACGTCTTGCGGTCCTTGAGAAGAGCCAGATATTCGGCAAAGGTGTTGCGGGTGGAGATGGCGTTGAGACAGTTGATGTTCTTCACATATTGTCGCTGCAAGGCGTATGCCTTTTCCTCATCGTCATCGGTGGCATCGAGAGGAAAGATGTCTACAAAGAGGCCGATGATACAGGGGCGTTCTTTCTCCTCGATGAGCGTGGTGTTCTTGTTGACCAACTTGGAGAAATAGAGTGGATAGTGCTCGTTGTTGTAAGGCGTGACAACCTCATACTCGCCGAAGTCTTCGTGGCGAGCTATCTCAAGAAAGCGATCATAGTCGGGGCGAGGCATGATGACGTCGATGTCATCGTCCCAAGGAATCATACCCTGATGGCGTACAGCTCCGATAGCAGTTCCTGCACAACAATAGTAGTGTAGGTTATGCCTCTGACAGATACTGATGAATGTCTTCAGAATGTCGAGAATGGTAGTATTCCATTCTTCCTTGATGTTCTTGATGTCCATAGTGCTCTTTGTTTGATGAGAGAGAAAAGAGTATAGAAGAGTCTGCTGCTTGCAAGAGACTGCTGGTTTCTACCAGCAGTCTTCTCCCATGACGTTGGCGATGGTTATCTTGGCAGCTTCCTTCTTGCTGAGTTGGTGGGTCCATGGAGCACGCCCCTTGGTGGAAGCGCCAGGACCATGATTGCCGTATTCATAGTAACGTGCAGTCTGTTCGTTTTTAGCGTTGCGCCAGTTGTGCCAACCCTCTGGGCGGATGTGCTTGCCCATCTCACAATCGATGAAGAGCGTATAGGCATAGGGACGCCAAGGACGACCGAGGTAGACCTGTGTGGCTTCGGGTGAGGCTGTGAGTCGACACTTGTGGAATACATAGCCATACTGCTGTCCAGCAGGAGTAGAGGCTGCCGTGATGTAGCTGTTGATCTTGCTATGGATTTCACAGTTCTCAAACCAAGCGATGGAAGGACCGAAGATGAAGTCGGTGGTTCCCTCTATATAGCAGTCGTAGAACACAATGCGAGTGCCAGCAACGCCCGTATACACGGTGTCTTGATTGCCTAAAAGACGGCAGTTCTGAACCAGGATATGGTCGCCCTCTGTATGTAGTGCAACAGCCTGTCCGAGTCGAGCAGCATTATTCTCTATGGTTATGTTTTTGAGGGTGATGTAGCTGCCCTGCACCTTGAGTGTATAGGTGCGGAACGTACCCATAGGCTTGCCCTTAACAGCGGTCTCTGAGTCGAGTCCTCCTACTGGCATCTTGATATTGGCATGATCGTCCCAGGTGATGATGGTATGGTCGCGGTCTTCGCCACAGATGGTGATGTTGGTAAGCCATGAAGGGATGATGAGTTTCTCCTTGTACACTCCTTTCTTGACGTAGATGACCTTGGTGTAGTCCATAAAGGCGCGACATACCTCAATGGCTTCATCGATGGTGCGGAACTCACCCGTTCCGTCGCGTGAGACGACAAGGGTGTCGGGGTTGTCGTACTTGTTGGTAGCCAACATAGGGATGACTGCCAACGTGGTAAGGATAGTAAGAATTAGTTTTTTCATCGTTGCTTTATTTGCTTTATAGTTGTTTTTTTATAGGATGCGCTGTACGTCTTGCAAGCCCTCTATGGTCTTGAGGTTATCCATGATGACCTTGACGTCATCGCGGTCGTGGATTCTGATTTCGATGCACCCATCGAAGATACCATTTTCGCTGTTGATAGTGAGCTTGTGGATGTTGACGTTGAGCTGGTCGCTGATGACGCGGCTCACATCAAGGAGCAAGCCTTTGCGGTCGATACCTTTAATCTCGATAGTAGCGTCGAAGAACATGAGTTTGTGCATCTTCCACTTGGCATCGACAATGCGGTTGCCATAGCTTGACTTGAGTTTAGCAGCGACAGCACAGGAACGCTTGTGTAGTTCGATACAGCCCTTGTTGTCGATGTAGCCCATGATGTCGTCACCAGGGATGGCGTGACAGCAAGAAGGGAAGATGAACTGCGAGATATTCTCCTCGGTGATGATGAGTGGCTTCTTCTTGTTGAAGTCTTTGCCCACCACCATGAGCTGCTGTGTCTTAGCCTCTTTGTCGTCAGCTTTCTTGTCCTTCTCTTTACCTTTGCCGAGGAAGGGGATATAGTTTCTCCAGCTTGTAGCCGACTTGTCCTTCTTGTTCTTGCCATGCAGTTCGTCGAGGTCTTTCTCGCCGAGCAGGATGCAGTGGTCGCCCAAAGCCTGATAGAAGTTTTCGTGCTTCTGTATGTGATGGTAGTCGCAGAGCTTGTCGAGGATGGAGTTGTTGGTTTCGAAGCCGTTCTTCTTTAGCCATTCGTTGAGAATGTCTTCGCCTTTCTTCTGTATCTCGCGGTTGTCGCGACGCAAGATGGCTTGGATTTTACTCTTGGCCTTGGCTGTGCTCACGAAGTTGATCCAGGAGGGTTGTACGTGCTGGCTCTTGCTGGTAAGAATCTCTACCTGGTCGCCACTCTGCAACTTGTGGCTTAGTGGAACCAGCTTGTGGTTTACCTTGGCGCCGATGCAGTGGCTTCCTAAGAAGGTGTGTATCTGGAAGGCAAAGTCGAGGGCTGTACATCCTGCTGGCATTGTCTTGATTTCGCCCTTGGGAGTGAAGACGAATATCTCGGAAGCGAAGAGGTTGAGCTTGATGGCATCGAGAAAGTCCATAGCATCGGGCTGTGGGTCGTCGAGAATCTCCTTGATGGTTCCCAACCAGTCGTTGAGTTCGTTCTCGTCCTCAGTATACTCTACGTCTTCGCCCTCTTTGTATTTCCAGTGTGCGGCAAAGCCCTGTTCAGCCACCTCGTCCATGCGGTCGCTTCGTATCTGTACCTCTATCCATCGTCCCTGCTTACTCATGAGGGTGACGTGGAGAGCCTGATAGCCGTTGGCCTTGGGATGGTTGAGCCAGTCGCGTAAGCGGTCGGGGTGGCTCTTATATATCTGGCTGATAGCCACATAGATGTTGAAACATTCGTTGACCTCGTTGCTGCGTTCTTGAGGGGTGAAGATGATGCGAACAGCAAGGATGTCGTATATCTCGTCGAAGCTCACGTGCTTGTTCTGCATCTTGTTCCAGATGGAATATGGGCTTTTGACACGTGCCTTGATCTTATACTGTATACCCATCTTGTCGAGCTCTTTCCTGATGGGAGCAGTAAACTGTGCGAAGAGAGTGTCGCGCTGAGCTTCGGTGTCGGCTAACTTATGCTCGATGTTGGCGTATTCCTGTGGATGGTCGTAGCGGAAGCTGAGGTCTTCGAGCTCGGTCTTAATCTTGTTGAGACCGAGACGGTTGGCAAGCGGTGCATAGATATAGAGCGTCTCGCCCGCAATCTTGTACTGCTTGTTGGCGGGCTGCGATTCGAGGGTTCGCATGTTGTGCAGACGGTCGCATATCTTGATGAGAATGACGCGGATGTCATCGCTCATGGTGAGCAGCAACTTCTTAAAGTTCTCAGCCTGTGCCGAGGCTTTGTCGCCAAAGATACCACCGCTAATCTTGGTAAGACCATCTACAATCTGGGCTATCTTCTCACCAAAGATGTTGGAGATGTCTTCTACAGTATAGTCGGTGTCTTCCACTACGTCGTGCAGCAGGGCTGCACAGATACTGGTGGACCCCAGTCCCATCTCCTCGCAGGCTATCTGAGCCACAGCGATGGGGTGCATGATATAGGGTTCACCCGACAAGCGTCTTACACCCTTGTGGGCCTGGCGTGCAAAGTTGAAAGCTTTGGTGACGATGTCTACCTTTTTGCGATGGCGTGAAGCCACGTAGGTGTCAAGCAGATGCTGGAATGCGTCTCCAATGAGCTTATTGTCGGCCTGTTCTCTCTCTAAGTCTTTGAGGTTCTGATCGTCCATGGTTCTTGCCTCCTGAGCTATGTGTTAGTTAGATTGGTAACTATATATAATATAATAATGTGTATTATTTCACCTTGAGTTTCTTGCCTGCTCGGATGCTGTTGCCAGAAATCTTGTTGAGCTTGCGCAACTTGGACACGGTGGTGTGGTTGCGTGCTGCAATCTCCGAGAGGGTGTCACCGCTCTTGATGGTTACGCTACGGCTTCTACCTCCACGGCTGCGCTTGTTTCTTCTGCTACGGCTCTTGCTACGCGATGCTGTCGAACGATGACGGCTGCTATAGTAGTTGCCACGGCTTACTGCAGGTGCTTCCTGGTTTACCTCTACAATGGCACGCTTGAGCAACAGCTCATCGGTCTTGAAGTTATAGATGGAGTCTTCCTGGTCGATGAATGTGCCGACGAGGGTGGCAGGCAGACGAATCGCCATGGGCTTGTTGAGACCATTGACGATGTCGCGGCGATATTGTGGGTTGAGGTTACGCAGATGCTCAATGTTGATGTTGAGAACCTGTGCAATCTGTTCCAGATGAAGGTCTTTGTTGACTACTACCGTATCGGTCTTGACAGGCAACTCTGTCACCATAGGGCAGATGTTGTGGTCGCAATAGTAGTTCATGATGTAGTTGGCAGCGATGAAGGCTGGCACATATCCACGTGTCTCCTTGGGGAGGTAGGGATAGATGTTCCAGTAGTCGGCAGAGCCTTTGGCACGATGGATGGCCTTATTAACCTTATCAGGACCGCAGTTGTAAGCAGCGATGACAAGGCTCCAGTCGTCAAAAATCTTGTAGAGGTCGCTCAGGTAGTGAGCGGCAGCAAAAGAGGCTTTCACTGGGTCGCGGCGCTCGTCAATAAGGGAGTTGACCTCCAGGCCGTAGCGCTTGCCTGTGCCTATCATGAACTGCCATAGGCCTGTGGCACCCACGCGTGATACAGCGGTAGGGTTGAGTGCAGACTCGATGACAGGTAGATATTTGAGCTCGAGAGGCAGGTTGTAAGCCTCTAAGGCTTCTTCGAAGATTGGCATATAGAAATTGCCAGCGCCGAGCATATAGCTTACCGAGCGGCGTAACTTGCCACTATAACGGTCGATAAACTTCTGTACCACCTCGTTGTAGGGCATCTCGATGATGGTGGGGAGGCGCTTCAGGCGGTCGATGTAAACCTCTTTCTCAAAAACAGGGTTTACATCACGATAGTTGCAAGCGGTGTCTTGCATCATATAGGTCTTAGCATTGTAAAGATGTAACAGGCTATCGAGGTTGTCCTCCATACCTACAGGGACTTCTATCTCTTCCTCGTTTCCTTGTTTGTCGGTGACAGTGATTACATCTTCTTTTTTCTTTTCTGTGTCGTCGGTTTGCGCCAGCATCTGTACTGGCATACCAAGTAACATTGCAGCTG
>OLGY01000472.1_pt1 | contig 27832 bp, 14 predicted proteins | sample 1605951 | NCBI WGS metagenome assembly OLGY01 (sample SAMN03283280) | human gut metagenome | biome: human-associated habitat; material: feces | host: Homo sapiens | place: Peru | collected 2012
GCTAGAAGCTTTCAGAACCCCCTGTAAAACAGGGGGTTTTCATTAGCCAAAAAAATAGTGAAAGCGAGATTTTTCTTTCACTTTCACTATTACATATTTTATTTTTCAATATATCCACTTGTTTTTTCTGTATACATATTATCTGTTATAGATTTGTATCTTTCACCTTTGTAATCATCTGTAAATCCATTATATGCTTTATATATATCACCTGTATCTGTATCATACACTCTTTCATATCCTAAAGTTGCGTCACTTTGTTTTTGGCTCATAATATCATAGGATTTTTGTCTACTTTCCCAAGCACTCATATATGAATCAAAAGATTTTTGAATTGAAGCATTTAATGCTAAAGCTTGTTGTGTTTGTGCATTTCCGTTATCTATAGTTTGTTTTACATATGCATCACTATACTCTATAGAATTAACTGAATCTAATAAGATATCTTTATAATTTATAAATTCATCTTTTTCTGCAGTTATTGCCATTATATCATAAATCATATAATATCCCATATCAACTCCACCATTATATTGATTTCCAAAGTTTACTATTGATGCCATAAACAAGCCTTCACCTTCCTTAGAATTATCTCCTGTAAAAGTTGCTCTTAATACTTTGCTATCTAATGCAACACTTTTCATACTTGCACTAGATTCAAATTCCTCTTTTTTAGTAAAATTTGTGAATTTTGGAAACTTCATTGATGAAAAAGATGGTTCAACTGAACTAGCATATGATGTTACTTCATTAAATTTTTTATAAAACCCTTCTGTTGTTGGATTATCTAAAACCACTGCTTCTGTAAAGACCTTATATTGAGGATTATTTCCACTTAAATTATAATAATTTTGCCAAGCACTTTTTTCAGATGTACTTTTTAATAATGGTTGCATTTTTATCATTAAATATACTTGATTATTCGTATTTTGTGGATCATATACTCTTATTGTATAAAATATTCCTGTGCCACCAGTTTCTACAGTCCATCCTTTAGGCTTTTTCATAGTAAAATTATCTGTTTTATATTCTTCTAAAGTTATTTTACTTGCTTCGCTTTCTACTATTTTTACATTATCTGTTTTATTATCAATTTTATTTTCATTTTTCTCTACATTAGTACTTTTATTAGTATTATTTCCGCTTTTCATATTATCACTCCCATTATAATTTACAACTAGAACTATGCTAAGAATAACAATAATAACTATTGCAACAATTGCTATTATCATCCATATTTTACTGTTTTTTGTCTCTTTCATAAAAATCCTCCTTTATAATTTTATATTTTGAATTTTAACATATAACAATTTATAAATTATATTTTTTACCAATTTTTCCGTGCCTATTTGGTAATTGTTTTTTTCATATATTTATGATATGTTATAATTCAAAAAAAGAATTAATTAGGGGGTTTTTATGAATTTTTCTGAACAATTAAACACCTATATAAAACAATTTGAATGCTCTTCTCAAGAACTAGTAAATGCTTCTGGTTTGTCTTCGGCTGTCATCAGTCGATATCGTAATGGCGAAAGGACTCCAAATATTAGAAGTAAACAACTTGAGAACTTAGCTAATGGGTTATATAAAATTAGTTTTAGTAAAAAAATAAATATATCAAAAGAAGAAATTTATAATAATTTATCTAGTTCATTAAGTGATATTACTATTGATTTTGAACAATTAAGTAAAAATTTTAATGAACTCATTTCTACATTAAATATTAATATTGCTGATTTATCTCGATTTATTAATTATGACGCTTCTTTTATTTCCAAAATACGAAATGGTAATAAATATCCATCAAAACCTAAAAACTTTATTGAAGAAGTTTGTACATATATTGTATCAAAATATAAATCTGAAGATGATAAAAAATCTATTTCTATACTTATTAACTGCTTACCTGAAAATTTAAATGAAAAAGGTGATTATTATTCGTACTTATTAAATTGGTTTTCAACCAACTCATCCACTACTCACAATTATATAGATGATTTTTTGAATAACTTAGATACATTTGATTTAAATGAATATATAAAAGCTATACATTTTGATGAGATGAAAGTTCCTTTTGTTCCATTTTATAAATCTGTATCAAAGAATTACTATGGCCTAGAAGAAATGAAAAAAGGTGAACTAGATTTTTTTAAAGCAACTGTACTTTCAAAATCTAGTAAATCTGTTTTTATGTGTAGTGATATGCCTATGGAAGATATGGCTGAAGATATTGAATTTGGAAAAAAGTGGATGTTTGCTATTGCAATGATGCTGAAAAAAGGTCTTCATTTAAATATAATTCATAATCTTGACAGACCATTTAATGAAATGATGTTAGGATTAGAAAGTTGGATTCCAATTTATATGACTGGTCAAGTTTCTCCGTACTTTTTAAAAGGTAATTCAAATTCAATTTATTGCCATTTAAATTATGTTTCAGAGTCAGCTGTGCTTACTGGCGAATGTATAACTGGTTACCATAGTAAAGGAAAATATCGATTAATAACTTCAAAAAAAGATGTAGAATATTTTAAAACAAAATCAGAATGTTTACTTAATAAAGCAACTGCTCTTATGAATATTTATAAAGCCGAATCTCAAAATGCTTTTAATGCTTTTTTGACAACAAGCTCTAAATTACCTGGAAATCGTAGAAGAATTTTGCCTTCATTGCCAATTCATACGATTTCTAAAGATTTACTTATAAAAATTTTAAAACATAATAATATTTCTGATGAAGACATTAATAACATAACTTCAGCAATATATAATCAAAAAAATATAATTGGAACTATATTAAAAAACAATATTTTTGAAGATGAAATACAAGAAATTTCTAAATCTGAGTTTAACAAAATATCTCCTTTTCTTTGTCTTTCTGATTGTTTTTATGAAAATAAAATTCATTATACTTATAACGAATATTTAGAGCATTTAAAATTGACAAAAGAATATTCAAAAAATAATTCAAATTATAAGTTAACTATAAATAATGTACATACATTCAAAAATATCCAAGTTTTAATTTTTGAAAAAAATTGGGTTATGATTTCTAAGGCTAATAGTCCTTCTATTCATTTTGTAATTAATCATCCTAAACTTAGAAATGCAATTGAAAATTTTATTCCTCCTGTTGTAGAATAAATAATCTTTTTATATTAGTAAAATGAAAGTAGATTTTAGCACCTACTTTCATTTTTTTAAGTAAATCCATTGAATAAAACATAAAAATAATATATAATAGTAAAGTACACTAACTATGGGGGTGTAACGGTTTCGACAGTAGTTTAGAAATATAAATAGCGAGTAGTGGATGGTTGCTTTGGCCACTATAAAAAAGCAAAATTAAATATAAACGCTGATAACGAAGAATTAGCATTCGCTGCCTAATTGCAGTGACGTCTTGCCTATAATACCCACGGTATAGAATAAGGCGACGAATTAGTGGGAAACGAAACTATTTTTTGCTAGGAAAATAGTGGGATTTTTATAGCTACTTTAAAAATGAGTTTGTTTGTTAACTTGTTTTTAGAGGAATAAATAATAACAAACTGCACTCGGAGAAGTTTATATGGAAGAGCTATTGGACAGGAGTTCGATTCTCCTCACCTCCACCAAAATTTGAAAAAAGAACAGCTATAATATTAAATTTAGCTATTCTTTTCTTTTTTATATAAAATTACAAAATATCCAATATCTAAATATGTGACATCTGCTGGTACCATATCTTTTATTGGTCTTAGTTTATCATATCCTATTTTGTCAATTGCTTTAAAAACTTGACTTTTATATTTCATATTAATGTTTTTTTCTAAATCTATATCCACACCATTTTCAAAATTTGCTAATAAATGATGCTCTATCGTTTGCTTTGTAAAGCCTCTTTCTTTTGCTATTTCATCAATAGATTTTCCTTCTTTATACATATTGTACGTAATAATTTTTGTATCTATTTTATCTGATTTTTTTGAACTTGATTTTTTACTTTTTTCTTCATTATTAATTTCTTTATTTATATTATTTTCTAATACATAATTATTAATTGCAAAAATAAAATCTTCTCCATAATTTTCGTATTTATTTACCCCTACACCACTTATTTTAAGCATTTCCTCTTTTGATGTTGGATATTTTTCTGCCATTTGTTTTAGTGATAAGTCTGTAAATACTATAAATGGAGCTATATTATTTTTTTCAGCAACTTTTTTCCTGAGTGCTCTTAATATTTCAAATAAACTAGCATCATAATTTATTTCGTCTTTTTGATTATTATTTTTTTCTTTTTCAATTTTTTCTATTTTTCTCTTTATTAAAACTTGTTTATTTTTAAATAATACTTCATTTGCAGATTTATTTAAAACTAAAATTGGATATTTATTTCCAACACATTCTATATAACCTTCTGTTATTAAAAAATATATTAAATCTTTAATAGTATCTTTTGAATAATCACTCATAATTCCATATGTAGATAAGTTATCAAACCCCATTGCTTTTATTTTTGATGATTTAGAGCCTTTTAATACATCTGTTACTAAACCAGAACCAAATCTTTCATTCATTCTTTTTATACAAGACAAAATTTTTTTAGAATCTACTGTAATATCTGTTGTTTCTGTTTTAGTTAAACAATTACTGCAATTATTACAATTTTCAAACAGTGGAATCTCTCCAAAATATTCTAATATATATTTTCTTAAACATCTATCTGTATTGCAATAATCTATTATATCATTTAATTTATCGTATTCAACCTTGTGTCCATTTTCAGATGGTGTTTGCTCTATTAAAAATTTATTTGTAACAATATCACTTCTACTAAATAATAAAATACATTCAGAATTATCACCATCACGCCCTGCACGACCTGCCTCTTGGTAATAACTTTCTAGATCTTTTGGCATATTGTAATGAATTACATACCTAATATTTGATTTATCAATTCCCATTCCAAAGGCATTTGTTGCTATCATTATATTAGTTCGATCAAATACAAAATCATCTTGACTTTTTGCTCTTGCAGATTCATTCATTCCACCATGATACTTTGATACTTTATAACCACATTCAGTTAAATTTTCAAACAAACTGTCTACCAATTTTCTTGTAGCACAATAAATAATTCCTGGAATATCCTTTTGATTTTGCAAGAAATTCAAAATGTACTTATTTTTATTTTCTGGAATTTGTACTGAAAATTTTAAGTTTGCTCTATCAAATCCTGTTGTTAATGTGAATGGATTTTGTAGATGTAATAAATTAATAATATCTTCTTTTACAATATTTGTTGCTGTTGCAGTAAATGCAGAAACTACTGGCCTTGTTTTCAAATTTACAATTACATTTGCAATTTTTCTGTAGCTTGGTCTAAAATCATGTCCCCATTGAGATACACAATGAGCTTCATCTATTGTAAACATTGATATTTGTAGATTATTTAGTAAATTTAAAAACACTTCTGATGTTAATCTTTCTGGTGCAACATAAATTATTTTATATACATTGTGCATTATATTATTTATTGTTTGGGAATATTCTGAATGAGACAAACTGCTATTTATAAATGTAGCAGGAATTCCAATTTGATTTAAATTATCAACTTGATCTTTCATAAGAGAAATAAGTGGTGAAATAACAATTGTAACACCAGGAAGAATCATTGCTGGAATTTGATAACAAATAGATTTACCAGCACCTGTTGGCATAATTCCTAAACAGTCATTTTGATTTAAAATATTATTTATAATTTCTTCTTGACCAGGTCTAAAATTGTCATATCCAAAAAACTTTTTTAATAAATTTTGTGAATTTGTCATAAAATACCTCTTTTCTTTGTTGTTTTGTGATTATATCATTTTTATTTTTGAAAGACAAGTAGATTAATATAAATAAACAAAAATGAACCCAAATTGTTAAACATTTCAGTTAACAATTTAGGTTCATTATAAATTTATTGCACTAATTTTTCGTAACTATTTTATAAACTGTACCATTGTCCATTAAATTGAAATACAATTTGTGTTTTTTTACTTTCTATTGTTTGTTTATCACCTGTATATTTTTCTGTAATATTTACAGTATATGCTTGTGAAACTTGCATTTCTTGTTGATAATTAGCTTTTAAATAATTTTCTAAGTCTGCTAATTGCTCTTCTGTATATTGTACTGCATCACCAATCTCATAGTCTATTTTTATATTTTCTCCACATTCATCTTTATATGTTTCATAAAAATTATTTAAATCATCAGCTGAAAATTGTGAGCTAATTCCCATGAACTCTGGATAAGCTTTTAAAAATACATCAAAATTTTTGTTTTGAATTCCATAATAATAATATGCAATTGGTACTTCATAGTCTTTATATTTAGAAATATCTAATCCTGCAACTGTATTATTATTTAATGATTTATTTTTTGTTACTATTGATTTGCAAATAAATACAAGTGCTATAATAATTATTAATAATATTAAAATTATTAATTTTTTAGGTACATTTACCTCTTTTTTTCTTGACATTTTATTCTCCTTTCTTATACTAATATATTTTACTAATAATCAAGTAATATTTTCTTTCTTAACACATATAAACATGTATCTTCATCAGTATTTGTATATCCTTGACTTTTTACATATGTTTTAAAATTCTTTAAAACATTACTATCATATGAATTAGTATCAAATTTTACATTTTTATTATAATATTCGCTTAACATTACATAATCACAATAATCTAGTTTACCGTCACCGTTAAAGTCTCCCAAAACTGTAGAACTTACATTTTCAACACTCTCTGTTAGAATTTCGTTTTCATTATTAATTTTGAAAAATAAATATACGCTTTTAGATGTATTTACATCATTGTATTTACTTATAATCTCAGCCATAGTTTTCTTTAATGTAACATAATTTCCGTCTACAGAAAAATCATCACTTCCAAGTGTTTTATCTATTCTACTTCCTGAAGATGTACTAAAATAACTAATATGTAAATTTTTATCTACAGTTATATTATTATTAAGTGACTGAATATCAAATGGCACATTTGTTTTTATTGGCATATATTTAGCATTGTCTGTAAAACTTAAATCATCCAATGATGTTGCTGACCTCATTATTCCTAATGTTTTCGAACCTATAATATATTTATCACCACTGGTTACTGGTAATACTTTTATTGTTCTTGCTATAAAGCCTAATAATAATGCTGCATCAATATTATCTATATCTCCATCTTTATCTAGGTCACCATTTTTTAATTGTGTTTCTGTATATGCTGCCCCTGCTGCAATCCTATTAGAAATATTAGAGTCAGTAAGATCAACTTTTCCATCTAAATTAAGATCTCCATATAGAACACTTCTATTTACATAGTATAAATCTTTTGGTGTAGATACTAATGCTTGTTCAGTTCCTCCATGTAAACCTTTTAATGAAACATAATTAAATTCATCCTCATTATTTTCGCCTTCTGCTATTCCCCAATATCCACTATCACTACCTTTAGTGTACATATCACTTAGGGTCACAGAAAAATTAGCTGAAAAGTTTATTTTTTTAGTTTTTTGGTCTGGTTCATTAATCATTATTGAATTGTTTTCTCCCTTAATTTCTCCATTATACCAGTATATTTTTGAAGGAACTGAAGCTGTCTCATTTGTAAATTGTTGAATACCATAATTTCCACCACCAATATATAAAGAAGGTCTAGAATCCTCAAAGTCATCTAATTTTGTTTTTCCAGCTGATGTATAAATTTTATTATCTGAGTTATTTCCTATTTTTATATTTCCGTTAGTAGATATTGTTGCTTCATTCGTATTTGTAGATTTTATATTTATGCTTTCGTTACTATCATCAATATATAATTGTATATTTCCTTCTCCATTATTATATATTGCGTGAGTAGAACCTGTTATTGTTCCTCCAGTTATTTTTGCTTTAGCTTTATTTGCTAAAACAATAGTTCCTATTGAATTTCCACTAGAAGTTATACTTCCAGATTTTACATTTATTGTAGATTCATTGTCCATATTAAATGCTACATTTGCATTAGTTTGAATTTTTACATTTTCAACATTCACAACTGTACTAGATTTCTGTCCATATACAAATGTTTCATTTATACTTACTCCTCCAGAAGTTTTTGAATTTTTTATATTAAAGACTCCACCACTTACTCCAAATACTTCTGATTTTCCACCAACAAAAAGATTATATCCGTTTAAATCAAATGTTGTATTTTTAGATATTCCTATTTGATTTACATCACCAAATTTAACTATAGAATCTACATTGTCAACAAGTTGTATTGTATCACCACTATCATATTTTTCAAAAGCCAAATTTAATGCTGCATATGGTGTGGTTGTTGTTACACCACTTGATGATTTTACTACTTGTGCCACAGCATCATTATTTATTGTAATCGTTTTTTCTATATTTATTGTTCCTCCATAAGTACCACTTAGTGTTCCTTCACATGTTATGTTTGCATTTCCAGTACTTACTGCTGTTACAAATCCACTACTATTAACAGTTGCTTTTGTTTTATCATCTGAACTCCATTTATATGTTATTGTATTTCCTGTAACACTTGGGTTTGAAGTTACTGATGCTGATAATGTTTGCTTTCTTGGATGTTCTCCTGTATCAGTTCTTCCTGGATAATATAAAACCTTAGGAGTAGATACAGACATATTAATTACATTTATAGTAACAGTTACAGTACTTCCAACTGTATTTCGTAATGAAATTATTGCTTGGCCAGCTCCTACAATTTTAACAGAGCCATTAGAATCTACCGATGCTACTTGACTATTGTTACTACTCCATAAAAATCCTGCTGTTGAAGATGAACTTCCAGCCTTTAATGCTATTGGTAAATGGCCTACTACAGTATCAATTTTTGCATTTGTCAAGTTATCGCCATAAGGTCCAGTTATTGTTGTTGTTCCTTGTACCACATTTAATACATTTGAATGTGTTATTGATTGTCCATCTTTAGTTAATGTTACTTGTATTGTTGCTGTTCCAATTGCTTTTGCTGTAACAATTCCTCCAGAACTTACTGTTGCTATATTATCATTTAACGATTTATATGTGTATACACCACCTGTTAAAGTTGATGGTAAATTACTTACCTGTGTTGCAATCATTTGTCCTGGAACTACTTGTGGATATCCAGACATACTAAAGTCCATTACAATTACTTTTATTGTATCTTGTTTATTAGTGTTTTTATTTCTTACGGTTACAGTTGCTTCTCCATTTATATTTCCTGTTACGACAATATTATTTCCGCTAATTGATACACTACAATTATCACTACTTGAAGTTGCTGTTAAATTACTTATGTCTCCACTATAAGTAAAATTAATATTTCTGCTATTTCCTTTTGCAACTACCATCTCATCATCATTGATTACTAAATCATCTATTACTGTTACTGTACATGTTTTAGATATTGACGTTCCAGATATTTTTGCAGTTATCGTTGCAGTACCTTCCTTTATACCTTTAACTAATCCTGTAGATGCTCCAACTGTTGCAATAGTAGTATTATTTGATGACCATTCTATTCCATAAGAATTCAAAGCACTTGGTTGTACTGCTCTAGGTATTTCTACTGTACTACCTACTTTTACTGTTGTATTAGTTAATGTTAATGAACCAACTATAACAGTTACTAAAACCTCTTTTGATTCTCCTGATTCATATGTTACAGTTATCTTTGTTGTACCAGTTGCTTTACCAGTTACAGTACCTGATCCATCTACTGTTGCTATATTAGAATTACTTGATGAAAAAGATAATCCAGTATTTCCTGCAACATTAGTGCTTATTTTTTCTGTACCATTTACAGGAATTATTATTTTGTCATTATTTACAACAAGAGATTTTTTTACAGTTATTGTTTTTGTTGCTACAATTTTCGTTGAATTTCCATTAAAGTCCAATACAGTTGCTGATATTGTAGTAGTTCCAGCTTTAATACCTTTTACATTTCCAGCATCATCAACAGTTGCTTTTGTAGTATCACTTGAAGTCCATTTAACCTTATTATTCTCAATTTCTGTTGGTTTTATTGTTTTATTTACCAAAATGCTTAATCCTTCTTCCACACTTGAATCTCCAGATAAAGTTATTTCTCCAACAATAATTTTTATAGTTGCTGTTTTTCCATTTAATGAATTAGTAGCTGTAGCAGTAATGGTTCCAGGAGTTTGACCCCCTGTTACTGAACCACCACTTACAGTTGCAATTGAAGTTGACGATGATTTCCACGAAATATCACTCGAACTTCCTCCATATGTATACGGTATTTGTGCTGTCTGACCTTTTGCAATTATCATATTTTGAGCATTTATAACTAAATCACTAATTACAGTTACTGTACATGTTGCCTGTATTCCTGTTTCAACTCCAGACTTATTTAGTATTTTTGCTGTTATTGTTGCTGTTCCTGCATTTTTACCTGTTACAATTCCACTACTTTCGCCAACAGTTGCAATATTGGTATTATTTGATGTCCATTTTATTGGATATGTTGACAATACAGATGGTAAAATTGTTCTTGGTATTTCGGCAGAATTTCCAACCATTACATTCGTATTTTGTAATTTTATTGAGCCAACTATTATTTTTACATTAATAGTTTTAGATACACCATTTGAATATGTTACTAATATTTTTGTTTCGCCTACAGCTACACCTTTTACAACTCCAGATCCATCGACTGTTGCTATAGATTTATTTTCTGATGTAAATGTTAAACCTGCATTTCCTGCAACATTTGTACTTATTTTTTGAGTTCCACCAACACTTAAAATTATTTCATCTTCTGTTGCTTCAATTTGCTTTTTAACAATTATATCTTTTGTTGCTTTTATTGATGTTTCATTTCCATTTGAGTCTAGTACGATTGCAGTTATTGTAGTTGTTCCTTCCTTAATTGCATTAACATTTCCAGCATCATCTATTGTTGCAACAGATGGATTATTTGAAGTCCATTTTACCTTATTATTTTCTATTTCTGCTGGTTTTATTGTTTTATTTATTAATGTTGTTGAACCAACCTCTATACTTGATTCTCCAGATAAGGTTATCTCACCAACGATAACTTTTATAGTTGCTGTTTTTCCATTTAAATTATTTGTTGCTTTTGCTGTAATAGTTCCAGTTGTTTGACCTCCAGTTACAGTACCATTGCTTACAGATGCTATTTGCGAATTTGAAGATTCCCATTTAAGATCACTTGCACTTCCACCATATGTATATGGAATCTGTGCTTTTTCGCCTTTTGAAATAATCATATTCTCTGCATCTATTGCTAATTCACTGATTACAGTTACTGTGCAAGTTGCTTGTATTCCTGTTTCTGAACCAGATTTATTCAATATTTTAGCAGTTATTGTTGCTGTTCCTGGTTTTTTACCAGTTACAATTCCGCTAGATGTTCCTATTGTTGCAATTTCTGTATTTCCTGATATCCATTTTATTGGATATGCTGATAATGCTGATGGCAATATTGTTCTTGGAACTTCTACAGAGTCTCCTACCATAACTTTAGTATTTGTTATACTTATTGAACCAACTATTACTTTTACAGTTACAACTTTAGACACGCCGGTTGCATATGTAACAATAATTTTTGTTTCACCAACTGCAACACCAGTTACGGTTCCAGCTCCATCGACTGTTGCTATTGACTTGTCATTAGATGTAAATGTTAATCCTGTATTTCCAGCTATATTTGTATTTATTGTTTTAGATGAATGTAATGGAATTAATAGCTCTTCATCTGCAGCCTCAATTTTTCTTCTTACTGTTATATCTTTTGTTGCAGTTATATTAGTTGTATTTCCATTAAAATCTAATACTGTAGCTGTTATTGTAGTTGAACCTTCTTTTAATGCATTAACATTTCCAGATTCATCAACTGTTGCCACAGATGGATTACTTGATACCCATTTTACTTTATTATTTTCTATTTCTGTTGGTTTTATTGTTTTATTTATTAATGTTGTAGAGCCAACTTCCACATTTGATTCACCTGATAAAGTTATTTCACCAACAATAACTCTAATTGTAGCAGTTTTTCCATTTAATTTATTTTTAGCTGTTACAATTGTAGTACCTGCTGAAGCGCCTCCGCTTACTGTTCCATTGCTAACTGTTGCTATATTTGAACTTGATGACCAAGTAATATCACTTGCATCACCATCATATGTATATGGTATTTGCACATTTTTTTCATTTTTAGCTATTATCATATCACTAGCTTTTATTTCTAGATTTCCTACAACAGTTACTGTACATGTTGCCTGTATTCCTGTTTCATTTCCAGCTTTATCTAATACTTTAGCAGTTATTATTGCTTTTCCGCTACCTACACCAGTTACAACACCACTTGATTTTCCTACTGTTGCTATTTTTGTATTATTTGATGTCCATTGTATTGGATAAAGTGCAAGTGTTGATGGACTAACTGTTTTTTCTATTTCAGCAGTACTTTCAATACTTATAGTTTTATCTTCTAATGTTATACTTCCAACAATTACATTTACTTTTAATGTTGTTGTAATTCCAGATTTATATTTTATTGTTATAGTTGTTGTACCAACTTTTTTACCTGTTACAACTCCATTATTATTAACTGTTGCTATATCTTCATTATTTGATTTAAAATCAATTGCTGTATCATCTGCAGTCGTTTTTATTTCTCTTGTTCCATTTACAGCAATTATTATTTCTTCATCAGTAACTAAATCTAATTTTGTATTAACTGTTATATTAATACTTGATTTAATTTTAGTTTCATTTCCATTATTATCAATAAGAGTTGCTGTTATTGTTGCTGTTCCTGGTGAAATTCCTTTAACTGTTCCATTATTATCAACAGTAGCTATATTAGTTTTGTTTGATTCCCATTTAATTCTATAATTACTTAATGTTTGAGGAGCAATTGTTGCTACTATATCTGTTGTTTTTTCTTGCTCTAAAATATTTTGTCCACTCAATGTTATTTGTCCTACGGTAACTGTAACAACCTTAGATTGTCCATCTGGAGTTGTTACTGTTACTTTTGTAATACCAGCCTTTTTACCAGTTACTAGTCCTGTATTTTGGCCAACATCTGCAATTGTTTTATCTTCTGATGTAAATGTTAGCTCTGAATTATCCCAACTTGTTGTTATTTGTTCAGTACCGTCTTTTGCAACTAATAAAGTATCACCTGTTGTAATTTTAAGCTCTCTTCTTATAGTAACTTCACATTTTGCAGTTATTCCTGTATTTCCATATGCTCCTATAATTACAACTTTTCCTATTTGCTTTCCTGGTGTTAATATTCCAGATTCTCTTCCTGCAGATTTTATTGTAGCATCTTTAGCTTCAGAATTTTTTGTATCTATACTCCATTCTACAGTTTCATTTTTCATTCTTAATGCTGTTGGAAGTATTGACTCAAGATTTATTCTTGTTGTTTGGTCTAAAAATATCTTTTCACTTTCTGGACTTATAGTCATTTTTCCAACAATAATACTTACATTAATATATTCTGTAACACCTGTTTTATAGCTAATTTTTATTTTAGCAGTTCCAGGTTTAGTAGATGAATCTATTTTAATTGCACCATCTGTTGCAGTAACATTATCTAAACATTTATCATCATCTATTACTTCAATTTTTAATATGTCACCTTTTGTATTAGTAGTAAAGTTTCTTATTGAATCAACAGACATTATAATTTCTTTTCCATCTTTAACATCACTGCCATCTTCATCTTTTATATCAAGTTTAGGATTAACCGTTATTGGCATTGTTGCATATACAGCAGTTTTACTTTCATCTTGTGCACAAAGAGTTGCTGTTAATGTTGTTTTACCTTCTTTAACTCCATGTACAATACCATTTTCATCTACTGTTGCAATTGATGTATCTGCAATTTCCCACTTAATTGTATTATTTCTTAAATCTGCTGGATATACTGTAGCTGTAATGTCTTTAATATCTAGCCCAGCCTCAACAGTATCTGTACCCTTTAAATCAATTTTAGCTACATAAACTTTTACTGGTTGACTTTCAACATTTTTGTCTGTTGTTGTTGCTTTAATATTTGTATAACCTTGTTTATCTTTATTTGTAGTAATTTTTCCTGTCTTTTTATTAATGCTATCTATAGTTGCAATATCTTCTTTATCTGAATTCCATTTAACTTCTGAAGTTGAATCTTCTGGGTCATACTCAACACCCATATAATATGTAGTGTCATTTGGTAATATTAAAGTTCCATCTATTATTGGATATTTTGTTCCATCTGTTACTTTATCACCTTTATTTTTATCATCAACTTTTGAAGGATCTAATTCTTTAATATCTTTAATTTCAGATGCGCTCTTTATTACTCTTACAGTTACATCTTTTGTAAATCCTGGAAGATTTTCATTTTGATTTGTAACTGTAACTGTTACTTTTAAATCACTTGAAGTAACATCTACACCTTCTATTGTTACTGTTTTAGCAGTAGTATCTGTTGTATCTGTAAATTTTACCTCTTTTCTACCATCTTGAATTTTCCATTCTACTGTAGAATTTGAATATTCTGGTGATAAATAAATTGTTAAGTCTTTTGTTTTTTCATTATATTTTTCATTTAAATTTAAAGTAACATCTGTAGGGTCAACATAAGAATCATCTTCGCTTGCAGCTTGATTTATAACAACTTTGCATACATCTGTTAGTGTTCTTGCTACACCATCTGCAGTATCTTCTGCTGGTACATATGCTGTTACTGTTATATCAACTTTACCAACTGAAACTGGCGTTACAACACCATCTTCACTTACAGTTGCTATTTTTTCATCAGATGATGACCATGTTATTTTAGCATCTGGCAAAGGTATTGTATCTGGTGTTAGTGTATATTTAAGCTCTTTAGTTTCGTGATCATCAAGCTCTGTTATCCATGTATTTGGATCTACTATTACACTTGTTGCAGGATTTTTAACTATTACATATACAGTTGCAGAATTTCCTTCAGAATCTGTTGCAGTAATTATTGTATTTCCTTTTTTCACACCTGTTATTTTTCCATTTTCGTCAACAGTTGCAATTTCTGGATCTCTTGATGTCCAAGTTAAGCTTTCTTTTTGTCCGCTTGCCTTAATATCTTTAGAATCACCTAAATCAAGTTTTATTTTATTTGGCTCTAAAGTAATTGGACTATCTGCTTCTGGGAATGGATTTACAAGTGTTGAATCAGATCTTCCATCAGTACCATCTTTTCCAATTAAAGCTTTTAAATTATCAAAACGTTTTAAAATCATTCTTTGGATATCGCTTACATCTAATATATCGTCATATGCATATAGGTTTGCAGCAGTTTTATATACTCCTGTTGCTTTTCTTTTATAAACATAATCATTTCTAATTACATTTATATCATCATTATCACAAAAAGTTGCATTTCCATCTGCATCACCATATAAAACTAAATTATAATCTGTAATTTCATCTTCATAGCCAAGTACATATGCTTGTATTTTGTATCCTGTTGCTAAAGGTGTTCCATCTGATAAAGTTCTATCATTTTTATCTTTAACAGATTTTACTCCTAAATTATTTTTATCAAAAACTGCGTCTTTTTCTTCAATTTCTGATTTTACTAATGATTGACCATATTTAAAAGAATTATTTGGACTAATTGCAACTACGTTATCAACTCCATCTAAATTTTTAAATATTCCAGATTTAATTTTAGTAGAATCTACATTCATAAAAGCTTCAACAAAATTAGGTATTAAGACTGTTCCCATTAGGAATAACACTATAAATAATTTTCTATACTTCTTATATCTTACGAAAATTATTATCGCAAAGATAATAAGAGCTAATACCGCTATTGTTTTAAACCAATCACCACCTGTTTGTGGTAAAATTTTGTTTACAGTTGAATTATCTGAATTTTTAAGCGTAGCCTTATTTTTTACTGTTACTATTATTTCTGCAGTCATGCCATCTTTATCAGTAACTTTAATAACAGTATTTCCAACATTTACGCCTGTAACATTACCATTTTGATCAACAGTTGCAATATTTTCATCACGTGACTCAAATTTTGAGCCTTTTTTATTTACACTTATTACTTGTGAATCTCCAACTATTAATTCCATATCCTTTGGTGATACAATCAAACTATCTGGCACATAAATTGTTACAGTTTGTTTTTTTCTACCTCCAATTTCATTTCCGGAATATGTATATTCCTTATTTGTAATGAATTTAGCACCCTCTTCATCATCAATTCCAGTAATTATGAAATCTCCTGAACTAGTTTGTGTAACTTTTTTTGCTTTAAATTTAAATTTAAGCAAATCAGTACCAACTGGTGCATTACTTATTTCGGTATACATCCAAGCCAAATCGCCATCATTACTGTAAATGTTAGCTGACATATTCGGTTGTCCTTCTACTCCCTCATAAGTAAATAAATTTGAATCATATTTAATATGTCCATTTGACAAATAAGATTTAACACTTGTAGATATTTCTACTGTAAATGATTCACCTGGACTTACTTGAGCAGGTGTATTACCGAAATTAATCTCAAAAGCATTAGATTTTATGCAAAATAGACAAAAAAATATAAATATGAAAGATAATATTTTTGTTGACCTTTTCATAAAACTCCTCCTTAGTTAAAACTTTTTTACACTTTCAGTCAATCCTATTATACTTTTAAAAGCGACATTTTTCAATAAAAAACGCTAATGTAATTAACTTGTAATATTTTTGTAATGTTTTTGTAATATAAAAAAATACCTATTATCTTATACAGATATTTAGGTATTTTTTTATTAATGTTGAGCTTTTTTTCTAATTTTGTTCTTTTTATTTTTCATTTTCAACTTCATAAAAATTCCTATAATAATTATTACTATTATTAATATAATTATTATACCATAGCTAAAATTCTTTCTTTTTAATGTAATTTCTTGTGAAGAATTGGAAATTATAAAATCAAGATTATAATTAATTACATTCATGTTATCAATTTTTACTTGTGTTGAATCAAATTTTGTATTTTTTTTCACTAGAAATGTAAATTTTATTATATCTTCATTGTTTGAATTGTCACTCATAACAGAAAAATTATTTTTTGAATTCATTTGTACAAAATTCACATTTTCATCTAAAACTACATATTTTTTTCCATCTTGTTGTGTTTGTAGCTCTAATATATTTTCGTCATAACTTAATACACCATCTATTTGATAATTATCTTCTATTCCATCTTTTGAAATTATTATATCTATTTTATCTCCCGGTTTTACCATATCATTTTTATTTGAGGATTTTAAATTTATTGTCTGTGCCTTTGAATATAATGGAATCATAAACATAGTTAATACACATATTATTAATATATTTCTTATTTTTTTCATATTGCTCTCCTAAAAAATGCAGTGCTTTATAAAGAGCACTGCAAGTAATTTATAAAACTATTATTCTGGTTCAACTAAACCAAAGTTAACTCCATCTTTTAATTTAAAAATCACATTAACTTCTTCTGTGTCAGCATTTACAAATGTTAAAAACATATTTTTTGAATCTTGCAATTTTAGTTTTGCATCTTCCACACTCATAGGTCTTACCTCATAATATTGAGTTTTTAATACCTCTTTTTCAACTTGATGACTTTCATCATTAAAGCTTATCATTTCATAATCTTTAATTGATTCTGAAGTCATTTGTTTTTCTTTTTTGGTTTTCATTTTTCTTATTTGACCTTCTACAATATCAATATCTTTATCTATAGATGCATATAAATCTTTTTGTTCTGATACTGCTCTATAAATATTACCATTTATATTTGTAGAAATTTCAGCAACTTGTGTATTTCCTTCTGTTTTAATTGTTGCTTTAACATCTAATTCTTCTTCTGTATATTTTTGTAGTCTTTCACACTTTTTTTCAATATACTCTTTGATTGCCTCTGTTGCTTTTAAGTCTTTCCCTGTAATTTTTACGTTCATAAAACCACTCCTTCCATAGTATCTTTTGTTTTGTATCTGCTGTAAGCTTATTATATATTCTTTTATAAATTTTTTCAAGTGATTTCCAATTTATTTCAATAAATTGATAAATCATTCTTTACTTTACTTATGTTTGTATGATATAATATGTAAACTAAAGGAGGTTGTGTATTTATGAATAAACAATTAATTCTTTTAAAAAATCCCTCACAAATGATTAACAAAGAAACAATAAATAAATTAATTATGGAAATTAATAAATTTACTATAAATAAATCTATGAAACAAATATTATTAATAGCATCATTGAATTTGCTCTCTCCTGTAAAAACACAAAAAGCATTAATATATCAGCTAGAATCTTTTAGAAATCAAGGAAAAGTTTATCCAGAAAGAACAAAAAGTAAATATATTAATAATACCATAAAAGAAATAAAAAAACTCACAAATTCTGATTTTACAAGTAATATAAATAATCTTATAAATTATTTAACTAGTCAAAATGTTGTTATAAAAATATAATATATGAATAAAATCATTGAAATATACATTTTTTTCAATGATTTTTATTTATGTATTATTTTAATTTTACAATTTTTTATAGCAATTTTAATATTTCTTCTTTTTTATTCATTATTGCATTGTATCCAATCTCTATACATCTATCTATATCATCAATTTCCATTAAACTAGTTCCTTTTGCATCAATTTCAATTGCTATATTTGCTTCTTTTTGTGCTTTAATTACATCCTTTAGTGAAAATATATCAACTGTTCTTAATAAAATACTAAGTATATTTTGATTTTCCACATTGTACTCATCAAGTTTAAAACTGAGACCAATCGTAACATCTGCTCCCATATCTTTCAGAACTTCTATTGGAAGATTATCTTTTGTTCCTCCATCTATAAAATTATATTTTTCAAATTTGCAGGTTGTAAAAATACCAGGAAATGCCATACTAGCTCTTACTGCTTTACCTATAGAAATATCATATATATAATCAATATTATCATTTTTTAGATTATAATTTTTCGACATAAAAATACATTCTTTTGTAGATATCGTATCAACTGTAGCAATGGCCAAAGGAATTTTTATTTCATTTATATTTTTATATTTTTTTTCATTTGCTGCATTTTGAATTAAATTTTCAACTCTTTCTCCAGAAATTAATCCTTCTAATCTAAGTTGCTTTTTTGTTATATATGTTCCAACTGACGAAATTATTGGCTTTTTAGGTATTTTAACTAAATCTTTATATGATTCAAATATTATTTTTTTCATTTCCTCCGGATTGCATCCCATTGCGTATAAAGATGCTGCCATACTTCCAGAACTTGTTCCTGATATATAATCTATTTTTATTCCTAGCTCCTCAAATGCTTTTAGTGCTCCTATATATGCTACACCTTTTAAACCTCCACCAGCTAAAGCTACTCCTACTTTCATTGTTTTCCTCCACTCTTTTTTTTGACTTTATTATTATACTGCTTTGCAATTATTTTGTCCATAAATTTTTTTAGTATATATTTTTAAATTTACATAATTTTATTTACTTTTTTCGTCAAATTAATTTACATTTCTGCCGTTATATGTTATACTAAAAGAATAAAATTCTTGGAGGTGTTTTTTATATGACAAAAATCTATGGTAAGAATTTTGTCTTAACTGAGTGTCATATTGATTCTCAGGGAGATCGGATTTGGAATGTATCCCCAATAGATTCATTCAGCTTTCCTGAATTTCTAATTCACGTATCAAGTAATAATCACTTATATGTGACAATTTTTAAATCCAAATATAAAAAAACTAATGGATTTATTAATGTAAATTTGTTGGCAAATTGTCTTAAAAAGATTTGTCGGCATGTATATCAGGAAACGCACATTCCTCCGACATTAAAAATAAAACCACCAAATGATTACCTGTTCACAGCATGTGAAAGAGCAGGTATGAAACATTCACCATTGGATAGAACTGTTATGATTTTTAAAGTTTAACTCTATCCATTGTGTATCATGAAAAAAGGCATACCATATGGTATGTCTTTTTCTATAAAGCTTTTTTTATATTTAACTACATTTATTCTAGTTGTGCAGTTCCGTTTTTGCAGGCTTTTACCCATAGAATTCTTTTATCTTCATAATCTTCTATTTTATATGTTACATCTTTAGTTTCTATTATTGGCTTTTCACCATCTTCTGGTATTCTTCCAAGCTCTTGCGTTAAAAAACCAGATAATGTATCATATTCGCCTTCAGGTATTTCAACATTCAATATTTTTTTAAGCTCAGATATTGGAACACTTCCTGCAATTTTAAATGTGTTTTCATCTATCTTTTCGTATTCATTTTCTATGTCATCATATTCATCAAAAATATTTCCAACAAGCTCTTCTAATATGTCTTCCATTGTTACAATTCCTGATGTTCCTCCATATTCATCTAATACTATTGCTATTTGTTTTTTATTTTTTTGTAGCTCTCTAAATAATTCATTTATTGGCTTATTTTCTGAAACAAAATATGCTTCTCTCATTATATCTTGTATTTTTATTTTTTTATTTTTACTTATATATTTTAAGATATCTTTTACATATAAAATACCCTTTATTTCGTCTATATTTTCTTCATAAACGGGTATTCTACTATATTTATATTCATCTATTTCATTTAATTTTTCTGATACATCATCTGAAATTTCTATAGCAAAAATATCTTTTCTGTGAATCATTATTTCAGATACTGTTTTGTCGTTGAAGTCAAATACATTGTTTATAAGCTCTTTTTCTTCTTCGTCTATTGAACCTTTTTCTTCACCAACATCAACCATCATTCTTATTTCTTCTTCTGTAACTATTTCCTCTTCGTTTTCGCTTACTCCAAATATTTTAGATACTAAATTTGTTGAAGCTGTTAATAATTTTACAAATGGTGCAGTTATTACTGATATAGCTTTTATTATTCCAATTGTGAAATATGCAAATTTTTCACAATACTTCATTGCTAATCTTTTAGGCACAAGTTCTCCAAAAACTAAAGTAAAATATGATAGCAAGATTGTTATTATAATTATTGATATTCCCTTCCATGTTCCAATTCCAATGCTTGGAATTAAATTATTTAAAACAGGTGCTAATTTTTCTGCAAATGCATCTGATGCAAAAGCACTTGATAAAAATCCTGCAAGAGTAATTCCTATTTGTATTGTGGCTAAAAACTTACTTGGATTTTTTAACATTTTTGAAATTTGAATTGCTTTTTTATCTCCATCTTTAACTCTTTTTTCAATTTTAGCATCATTTAAAGATATAAATGCAATTTCTGTCGCCGCAAAAAAGGCGTTAATTAGTATTAAAACTACTAATATAATTATTTGTCCCATATTAAAATTTTGATTCTCCTTTAATAATATTTTATACATTACGCAAACTAATATTATAAGTTTTTAATATATTTGTCAATGATTTTCAAAATAATATTTATTACTAAAAATTTCCAGTTTATTTTTTTTAAATATGCACATCATAATGTTAGAAAAAGCGATACAGTTTTTTCTGAAATAATTAATTGTTTATTATAAACAACAGGAGGTGAACAAGATAATGGCAAACTCAAATAACTATAAGAAAGTTGTTCCTGCTGCTAAAGATGCTTTAAACAAATTTAAATATGAAGTAGCTAGCGAAGTAGGTGTTAACTTAAAAGACGGATATAATGGTGATATATCAGCTAAAGATGCTGGTAAAATCGGTGGTCAAATGGTTAGAAAAATGATACAACAAGCTGAAGACAACATGACTAAATAAGTTTATTATTAGTGTAATTTAATAAATTTATTCACTTAAAAGACAGGGATATTTTTCTTGGTTTTATGTGTTTGCTGTTATTAAATGGTAGATGCAAAAAGGCAGGGATTGTGTCCCTGCCTTTTTATTTTATAATTATTAAAGTGTTATTTTTTGTAATTCTAAAAATTAAATTTTGTAAAATTATTTACTACTTTTTTTATATTTTATAAAAGATATTGTTGCAATTACAATTAAGGCTATAAAAATTGGTGTTACTGATGCAGAGCCAGTTTTAGCTAGCTTACTTGTTGATATTGTTCCATCTTTTCCATTATTTGAACTTTCTGATTGATTTTCAGAATTTTGACCATTTCCATTATTGTTGTTTTTATTATTTTCATTATTTTCGTTGTTTTCACTATTACCATCGTTTGAACCTTTAACTTTAATTTTCCATGTGTATTCTTCATTATTTTTTGTTGCAATTCCAGTCATTTTAGTTTCACCTGCTACTTTTGCAGTTATAATTCCATTTTCTATAGTTGCAATATCAGTATTTTCTATTTTTAAATTTGTTGCAGTTTTGCTAAAATCTATTTTGCTTCCTATTTCTAATGTTAATGGTACAGCAACTTTTGCAGACTCTGTTGAACCATCTTCATAATTTAGAGATATTGCAGCAATTGCACCTTGCTTCATAGTTCTTGTAGCTGTATCTCCTGAACAGTTCCAATCTTTTAATTTTTCCTTTGCCTCTGCTGTATCTGGTATATTTTGTGAAAATCTAATTGTAACCAATACTCCAGAATCTGTTGGTTCTCCATATGTTACTGTAGCAGTTTTGTTGGTTGGATTTACTGGCTCATTTCCATCATTTGATATTGTAACATCCCAATTTAATTTAAATGTCTTTGTTTTTGTTTCATTATGAATATTTATATATGTCATTGTTGCTGTTGCAGAGTATGTCGTTTTTCCTTCTTTAATAAATTTAATTGTTTTTCCATTAACAGTTCCAAGTGATGAATCAGTAATTTCCAAATCACTTAATTTTGTACTACTTAAATCATTTAATGTTAAAGTTTCATTGACTTTAACTTTATTAGGTACAGCAACTACACCACTTTCTGCATCTTCTTCATCACCAGTATATATGTACCATTCTCCTGGATTCATGTTCTTTGTAGCTGTTTTTCCACTTAATGTCCAACCAGCATTAGCTAACTTCTTAATTTTTTCAACTTCTTCAGAAAATGTCATTGTTACTTTTACTGTTCCATCTGTATTTTCAGCATATTTAACATCAGCCAACTTTCCTTCAGCAGCATTAACTTTTTTTGACATTGCCATTGCTATAAATACAATTACAGCACACAATGTTAATTTAAAAACTCTCTTCATTTTTTATCCTCCTCGTGTCTAAATCTATTTTTATAATAACATTATTTTATTTTTTATTCAACAATTTATTTATATTTTTTATCTATAAATTTAACAATATAAAAAACGCCATAAACATAATGTTTACAGCATTTTTAATTTCATTATTTTACAGATTTCATTTGTTTTACCATTAAATCTCCAAATATTGCATATCCAGTAGTCGGGTCTGATACTAATACATTTGTTATTGCTCCTACAAACTTGCCATTTTGTATAATTGGAGATCCACTCATTCCTTGTATTATTCCACCCGTTTTTTGTAATAATCTTTCATCTGTTATTTTTATCATCATACTTTTATTGTCATAGTTATTGCTTGTATAAATTTTTGATATTTCGATTTTATATTGCACTTTCTTTCCATTTTCAAGTTCACAAATTATCTCTGCTTCTCCTGTTTGTATTTCACTTCTTAAAGCAACTTCATATTCTTTAGTTCCATTCAAATTTAAATTATTTTTATTTGATACTAATCCAAATACTCCAAAATTTGTATTTTTTGAAATATTACCTATTGTTACTCCTGAATCTATAGAACCTTTTATTTCACCTGGAGCTCCTTTTTCTCCTTTTTGAATTGCAATTAAAGTACTAGTTACAAGCTCTCCATTAGCAATATTTATTATATCTCCAGTATCAACATCTACTATTCCATGTCCAAGTGCAGCAAACTTTCCTGTAGATGGCTCATAAAAAGTTAAAGTACCAACTCCAGCTGCTGCATCTCTTACCCATAAACCTAATTTATATTCGTTATCTTCACTTTTTACTGGTTGTATACTTGTTGTTATTGTTTCATCATTTCGTACATATTTAATTTGTATTTCTTCACCATTTGAATTATTTACAGTTTCTACTAATTCATCTGTATTAGAAATTTTTTTGCTATTCATTTCAACAATCATATCGCCTTCTTCAATTCCTGAATCAGCATATGGTTTATGTTTTTGAAAGTCTTTTCCTTGTATTTCAGACATACCAACAACTAATACACCAGAAGTATATAATTTTGCACCGATTAAATTTCCCATTGGAATTACTTTCGTTTTTGGAATTACATTTACATCAATTTCTTTTACAGGTATAGTACCAAATAAATTAAGATTAAGTTCAAATGTTCCCGCAGTTTCATATTTACTACTTTGTTCAGAATCAGCTAAACTTGATGCTTGTATTACTGGTACATTGGCATTATTTGCTCTTCTAATTTTTAATCCCGCAACAGTTTTTAAATTAAGCTCTTCACCTTCAAATATTATTATACTACTTGGCAATAAAGTTATATTGCACACATATACGTATATTACTATTAAAATAGCTACACATAAAAATTGTTTTAATTTATTCATATTCTTCACCTGAGTATATAATATCCAGATTTTTCTTTTTTAAACTTTTATTTAGTAATATATTAAAATTAGATGGTGTATTATATAGTGTGTTATAAATTTATGCCCTAATGCTAGTATGTACAACCCTGCCCGCCCACAAGGGTTCGGGCTGGGCCCATATTTTGCTCTACTATTTTTGTTTATGCTTTTTTTACTATTTTACATTGTAAGTTCCATCTGCTGCTTTTTCTAAGAGCTGTGAGCTTAGAGAAACTACTGGGAAAACCGCACGACTGCTGCTGTACACTCCTGCACCAGAGTAGAACAAGCCGTTCGCGCCGAAATAGCCCGAATCCACATAGCGCACGCTGAAGCCGCAATTGCCCGAGTTCAGATTGACGCAGCGCGAAGCCACCCAGTAAGTTGTAGAACTTCCTTTTGGTAATAGTATATTTGAGTATCCTTCAAGTAAACTTGCTGTTGTTGCGTAGTCTGTTGTATTATAATATGTTTGATATGGCTGTATACTTTTTTCTGCTTTTAAATATCCATTTGTTGCTTTTTCATCTGTTTTTGCTATTAAGTTTGTTTGTTCACTTTGTTTTAACCCACTTTCGGTTTTCGGTCCATCTATTACGTGATTTGCTTCATTTTTGTACATTGTTGGATAATAATTATTTGTTGTATATGGTGTTCCATATTGATTTCCATATTTTGCATTATTTACATATGATGCCCTTTTATTTGTCCATTTTGTTCCTCCAACTTTTACAAAGTCTTCTTCTGTTATACTTCTTGCTGTTATTCCTTTTGATGTATCTGAATATAAACTACTACATGCGTCATTTAATAATTTTACTGCATTATTATATCCTTGTGCGCCCTGCAACGTTACTGTTCCACTTGGTATTGTTTCTGGTACCATTTCTATTTTTCCTTTTGCTTTATCTATGCTTAGTACTTTCCACTTACTTACATTAAAACTTTGACCACTAGCACTATTTAGTGTTTGCGTTCCAGTTTCGTTTGATGTTGCATAACTTTTATCCCAGCTATATGTTCCACTTGGACTGTAACTTATTGTATCTCCAACCTGTATTTCACTCCAATGTGCATAATATGTTGGGTTTGCTGTTGATATTACTGTTTCTTCCGTTACTTTTGTTCCCCCTGTTTTTTGAGTATACCAACCATCAAACATATAGTTTGTATTTCCTATTACTGGTATAGTTGTTATTTTCTTATTATATTCAATTGTATCTTTCATTTTAAAGTTTCCAAACTTTAATGTTACTGTTCTATAATCCATCGTTGTTCCATAATTTATGGCAAAATATACTTTTGTAGTTGTTGCTGTAAATGTTATGCTTGCTGTTTTTGTAGTCGTTTGTACTGTATTTGGTAGTATTTCTTTTGCAATTACATTATCTGTTTTATAATTATCTATTACTGTTTTTACAATTTGACATTCTGCCCCAGTATATGTTGTTAAATTATCATATGCTTTCGGCACTTGATAATCAAACTCTACTGTATATGTCTTTCCAACTACTGTTTCAATTGGTATATACAATTGTTCCCATCCAGAGTCTGTTTTACATGTTACTTCATTTAATTTAGTTCCGCTATCATATAATATTGTAAATCTATCCTTATATAATCCTAGCCAATTGTTCATATCAGTTTCATTTAAATCATATGTTACAGTTTGATTCCCTCCAGGTACTAATGTTGCTGTTTCTACTGAATTGGCTGTTGTTTTTTGAACTATATATCCTGGTGCTGTTAATATTATTGTATTTGACCCTTTAATTGATTGTCCTATTGCCCCCTTTAATATTCCATCATAAAAATTAATTGTTGCTGTTCCTGTATATATTCCCCATTCTGTTCCACTTATTTCTGGTGTTGTTATTGATACTTTGCCATCATTTTCTCCTAATGTTAAAGTTGATTTAATAGTATCGTGACACCATATTCCAAATGCTTTTCCTATTATTTTTCCTCCTGTTATATTTACTGTTCCATTACATATTGATAATCCACTTTTTCCAGGTTTCGTTGATGTTATTGTTCCTCCAGTTATTGTTGTACTTGCCGATTCTGAACCAATTTGCATTATTGCGTCTCCTCCACTTGATAATACGCTTCCTCCAGATACAATTAACTTTGTCTTTTCACAACTATATATACCAAATGATGCCGTGCTCTCAATTGACCCTCCTGTCATCTCAACAGTCCCATCTGCAGTACTATTACCACTATATCCATTATATACAGCTGCATTAGCTCCAGCCATTTTTATTTTTCCTCCAGATATTAATACCTTTCCACTTCTACAATTTATTACTGTTGGCGTTGCAATTGTAGTTGTTGGCATATTCAGTGTTCCATTTTTTATATATACCAAACCAGTTTGTTGATTATTTAATACATTCGCACCTGTCGCCGTTAAACTTGTACTCGTTCCATCTATTACCACACTTGGATTAGATTCAGAACTTAATGTTGAATAATTACGTATTGCCGTATAAGTTGAATTTAATGTTCCACCTATCATATTTAATTTTGCATTTGTTCCATTGTATATTCCTCCATACGAACTTGTTAATTTTCCTGCACTTATTGTTGCTGTCCCATCATTTCTTAATACATAATAGTCTGCTGTTGCTGAACTTGCTATTTCCGTTGCCGTATCTTTTACTAAAACCCCATTATTCGTTATTGTATCTGCTCCACTTCCCGTTAATGTACCACTTGCTCCAGCTATTGTTAGTGTTCCGTTGTTTGTCAATGTTACATTTGACATTACTACTGTTTGTCCATTTAGGTCAAATGTTATTGCTTTGGCTGTTTCTAATGTTGGGGCTGTTGTTTCTATTGCGTAATCCATTGCTTTTATTGTTTCTTTGTCTTTTACTTCATTTAATGCATCTGATAATTTCATATAATATTTTGATGTTGTTGTATTCAAATATTTATACTTTTTCCATACTGCATACAATTTTACTGCTTTATCTGTTGTATAATTTTCTCCCGCTTTTAGCTCTGCTGTTGTTGCTGTATTTGCTGTTGCCCAGCCTTGAAATTCATATCCTGTTCTTGTTGGTATTGTTTCACTTACTTTTAATTCTGTTCCATGCACCTTTCTCTGCTCTTTTGGTGCTCCTGTTCCTCCATTGGCATCGTATGATATTTGATATCCTACATTATATGCTGGTGATA